>CETG01020337.1_pt1 | contig 26611 bp, 26 predicted proteins | sample 361471 | NCBI WGS metagenome assembly CETG01 (sample SAMEA2622696, study PRJEB7988) | marine metagenome | isolation source: saline water (ENVO:00002010), including | reverse complement strand
ACAACAAACAATTTACCAGAAGAAGAAAGTAACTTATCTGCTTTTTCAGATTTTGTTGATAGTCTAGATTTAGATAATTTAGACTCTAAAACTGGACAAGAATAACTATGATCAACAAATAGAGATTGCAGTAATTGTAAGACTATTACCACAATACATTATGTAGAATGTTCTAAACAAACATGGATAATACTAACCAAGATTTCATTCAGCCACATAACCTAGAGTCTGAAGAAGCAGTCATTGGTTCTATTCTAATAGATCCAGATGCATATTATGAAGTAGCATCTACACTTAAATCTGAAGATTTCTACCTCGTTAAACATAGATGGATTTGGGACGTATTTAAAGCACTAAATGATCAAAACATGCCAATTGATCAATTAACTACCCAAGAAGAACTTGAATCTCGAAAACAATTAGAAGAAATAGGTGGGTTTGCCTATCTAACACAGTTAGTAACACGAGTACCGACAGCATATAACGTGTCCGCATATGCAAAACTAGTAGAAGAATCAGCTACCAGACGAAGATTAATAAAAGCTGCTGGTAATGTGGCAAAAATAGCATATGATGAAAAAACAGATATCGACGAAGTAGTGAATCAGTCTGAACAAGCACTATTTGGTGTAACTGAAGGACGTTCAACTCGTGATCTAGTACCTATCAGTCAAGTTGCTCACGAATACTATGATAGAGTCCAAACATTATATGATAATAGAGGCAAAGTAGTAGGCGTACCAACTGGCTTTCACGATCTCGATAAATTATTAGGAGGAATGCAAAAATCCGATCTCATTGTAGTAGCTGGTAGACCAGGCAAGGGAAAATCAGCATTTATGATTTCTGTTGCATTAAATGCAGCACGTACACACAATCAACGAGTAGCATTATTTTCACTTGAGATGTCAAATGAACAAGTTATGCAAAGAATGGTAGCGCAAGAATGTCATATAGATAGCCATAAACTGCGTATGGGAGAGTTAGAAAACGAACAGATGGATAAATTTATTCACTCGGTAAATTTGTTAAGTGAAATAGGAGTATATTTGGATGACACTCCTTCAATTTCTGCAATGCAGTTGCGTTCTAAAAGCCGAAGACTAGCTGCTGAAATAAAATTGGATCTAATCATTGTAGACTATCTACAACTCATGGTTACAGATGTCAGAAGAGATACAAATCGTGTTCAAGAAGTATCAGAAATATCACGTAGCCTCAAAGCTCTAGCAAGAGAATTACATGTACCTGTATTAGCAGGGGCTCAACTATCTAGAGGAGTAGAGCAACGTGCTGGTCAAAAACCATTACTGTCTGACTTACGAGAATCTGGAAGTATAGAACAAGATAGTGATGTAGTAATGTTTCTACATCATCCGGACGCATGGGACGATGATCCCCAACGACAACACGTAACTGAACTAGTTGTATCTAAACATCGCAACGGAAAAACCGGATCAGTAGAATTAGTATTTCTACCTCAATATGCTGAATTTGTTGATGCTGCTCATAGAAACATAGTTTTACAGGAATAAACATATGAACAACGGATTTGCAGGTTTTCCTAAAGGTAAAGTACGAGTAACACCTATTCCTAATCTATTCTTTAGTGAATTATTACCTTATATTGACAATATTGACGAACTTAAACTAACCCTTCACTGCTTTTGGTTATTATCACGAAAGGAAGGTAAATTTAGGTACATAACTCTAACTGAATTGAACTCAGACCAAACACTTTTAAATGGGTTTGAAATTCCTGGTCAAAAGTCACTAAACCAATCTATTCAAAAAGCGTGTGCAAGAGGCACATTGTTACAAGCATCAATTGAAACAGACTCTAATACAAAAGAAATTTATCTCTTTATCAACACCGGTAAAGGTCGATCAGCTATACAAAGCATAAAAAAAGGTGAATGGATACCTGGTAACAACAACCAAACACCTATTAGTGTTACAATAGAAACTCCAAATATCTTCATTATTTATGAACAAAACATAGGAGCATTAACACCTATAATAGCAGAACAATTGATAGATGCTGAAAAAGAATTTTCAACACAATGGATCAAAGAAGCTATAAAACTGGCTGCCGAAAACAATGCTCGCTCATGGAGTTATATTGATGCTATACTAAAAAGATGGCAGCGGGAAGGAAAAGGTCAGAAAGATGGAAAAAGCCGAAGAGACACTGAAAAAACTCGCAAAAAATATCTCGAATACCTCGACAACTGAAAGTGATACTTCCCAAAAAGATGGATTAGGAGATCCAAATTGTCCTAATTGTCTAGGAGTAGGATTTGTAAGTTCCAATGCAAACATTGAAGATCCTGATTTCGGTAAACTTCATACTTGTACATGTCGTCTAGAAAATCTACAAGAAGCTATCACTATACAAAAACAAAACTCCTCTAGTTTAGGTAGATTATCAGAGAAAACATTTGACAATTTCATACCATCTGGCAATACCACTGATCCGATGAAAAAAGACAGCTTAGAGCGAGCATATCAACAATCACTCCGGTTTGCCAAAAAACCTGAAGGATGGATACTATTACATGGCGGATATGGATGTGGTAAAACACACTTGGCTGCTGCAATTGGTAATTATTCTATTACGATTGGTCATGATGTGTTGTTTGTAAATATTCCTGATTTACTAGATCATCTAAGATCAACCTTTGCACCAGGTTCAACAATAGATTACGACACATTGTTCGACAAAACTCGTAACATTTTCTTACTCATACTAGATGATCTTGGATCAGAAAATCCAACTCAATGGGCACAAGAAAAATTGTATCAAATTATTAACCATAGATATACAACAAAACTCCCTACAGTTGTCACCAGCAACGTCAACCTAGAAAGTATAGAACCCCGAATAAGAAGTAGGTTAGTTGATATAGATCTCGTCCGAAAATTAATGATTCAGGCACCAGATTTTCGACGGGCTGATTCAGACCAAACTGATTTGTCTTCTCTACCAATACACAAAGAACAAACATTTGAAAATTTTTATTCTCGAAAAAAAGAAATACCAAACGAGCATTATGAACGCTTACTAACTGCTACAAATGCTGCTAAAACATTTGCTACAAATCCTGAAGGATGGCTTTTACTCATTGGAGGACATGGTTGTGGTAAAACCCATCTAGCTGCTGCAATTTCTAATCAAAGAATCCAAAATGGTCATTCTGCCCTTTTTATTACAACAGCTGATCTCCTCGATCATCTGCGTGCTACGTTTAGCCCAAATTCACCAATACGTTTTGACAAACAGTTTTCAACACTACGTAATGCACCTCTTCTGGTACTAGATGATCTAACAATCGAAAGTGCTACTCCATGGGCTAAAGAAAAACTAATGCAGCTGATTGACCATAGATATGTAACAAAATTACCTACAATTATTACAACAGCTGCTGACAAGTCAGATCTAGGAACTCGATTAGAAAGTCGTTTGCTAAATCCCGATATCAGTATAATATGTCCAATTACAGCACCTATGTACAAAGGTAAGAAAACAAATAATTAACTGTACTGTAGTCATAAACCTTTCATGAAAATAATTCATCGTTCTATATTATTATGTGGAATAATAATCGTATCATGCGTCTGCACATATGGAATACTATCTGCGTTATCTAGACCACAAACATTACATCCTTTTTTTCAATTAGAAACAATTCAAGCAGAAACGAATATTATAGCCAACAAAGGTGGATCGGATTTGTGGCCTGAAAACACTACCTTCGCTTTTGAACAACTTGCTGAACTGGGAATAAACGCTATCCGCATAGATATTAGATTAAGTAAAGACAACAGACTGGTATTAATCCACGATAAAACAACTGATCGTACTACTAACATGAAAGCCATAGTGAATGAATTAAATCTAGATGAACTAGAAAATCTAGATGCTGGACATCACTGGACAAATGATAATATAACATACACCTATCGTGATATAGGAATTACAATACCAACATTTACAGAAGTATTAACTAACTTTCCTAACTTTCAAAAATACATAAACCTAAATGACAACAATACACTTGCATCAGAAATATTGTGTATGAAAATAAATGAACATAATGCAATTCATACAGTAATAGTCTCTTCAGAATCATCGTCAATCATGCAACATTTTCGTAATATATGTCCAGCAATAGCTACTGAAGCTGATCCAAATGAGACAAGAACGTTTCTAATATTAAATACTATGTTCTTGTCTCCAATATATACTCCAAACTTTCACCTAATAGAGATTCCTGAATATCTATTAGGATTCAGAGTAATAACTCCATATCTAATTAGATCTGCTGAGTTAAAAGGAATACGTGTACATGCAATTAACAACAGCAAAACTGATAACATAGCTTATCTGTTAGAACATGGAATACATGGCATTATCACTAATACACCACTTGAAGTAATTGATATTATCAAGAAAACCCAAGACTAACTCACTTGCTTATTATATGCAAGTTTAATAGATTGAATAACATTATTTAGAAAGTACAGATATTATGTATCAACTAACCAACATTTAATTCCGTCAACTTTCCACTTGTCATAAAAATCACTCTTTCAGCTATATTAGTTGCACGATCACCTATTCTTTCTAAATTATGTGCAACAAATAAAACTGATAACAAATGATCTGTCGATTGACTAGCATCTCGAGTCTCACCTACTAATTTGTGAAATAACAATCGGTGTTGACTATCAAGACTATCATCATTGTCTGCAACAGAATACGCTGCATTTGCATCATGTTCTGAATAAGATATTATCGCTCTCTTCAACATTTCCCGACATTGATTACTTAGTTGATAAATAGCATTAGGAATCTCCCGTTTTGGATACAATTCCCCACGCACAGCCAATTTAGCTATACCTGCAGCATAATCACCAATACGCTCCAGCTCAGTAACTATATTCATAGTTGCTACAATTAACCGTAAATCCACAGCCACAGGTTGCTGTGTAACCATAATATGCAAGCAGTTTTCTTCGACATCAAAACGCTTTGCATTCACGTTAACATCCTCAGTAATCACCTGTTGTGCAAGCTCAATATCACAGATTGAAAAAGCATTAATAGCTTTCTCAATAGCAGTATCAACCTTACTACTTAAGCGTATAACATCATCTACGATCGCTTTGATATATTCATCCAAAATAACACGTGTTCGCTTGTTGTCCATAACATCACTCCTCTGTTACTAATATAAATATATTAAAGAACCTGCTTCTATTTTCCATTTTCTAATTGACAGGCAAACTGCTCTGGAAGACCATTACTTCGTACAGATTGCGCTGCTGCACTAACATTATAATCAACTAATCTGTATTCCAATGTAGATTTATTAGAATCAAGTACTAACAGCACATACCCTGCCCTAGGATCACCAGTTTTAGGTTGACCAACTGATCCAGTATTCACAAACATTGTATTATCTACTGATTTCTGATAATGCAAATGTGTATGTCCACAAAATATGTAGTCAGCATCGGCTACCTTCGCAATCCGTTGAAATGTAGATTTGCGACGATCAGCAAACAAATACTCATTCATTGAGCGTGGACTCCCATGTACAAACAATATACGACAACCATAATACTCTTTTTTAATTGATTTAGGCAATTTCCGCAATAGAGTCTTATTTGCCGAACTTGTATGCCTCTTTGTCCAAGATAATGATGATGCACTCAGAACAATATCATCAGGATTCTTAGATGCACAGCCACAACTCTCTCTATCAAAACCAACAGCATCATCATAATTACCCATTACTGTTGGTATATTATTTTGACTAATAAACTCAATTGTCTCATTAGGATACGCACCATAACCAACTAAATCTCCCAAACAATATATCTCATCAGGTTGAACACGATTAAGCTCTTCCCACACTGCCTTTAAGGCATCAAAATTAGAATGAATATCTGAAATTATTGCAATCTTCATACCTAACCAAATCGACCTGTCACATAGTCTTCAGTTCGCTCCAATGATGGTCTAGTGAAAATCGTATTCGTATCATCAAACTCTATTAATTCACCTAACCAGAAAAACCCTGTCTTGTCAGATACACGAGCTGCTTGCTGCATGTTGTGAGTAACAATAACAATAGTGTAATTCTCCTTCAATTCCTGTATCAATTCCTCTATCTGGTTTGTTGCAATAGGATCCAACGCAGAACATGGTTCATCCATCAAGATTACATCTGGTTTTACAGCTAATAAACGAGCGATACATAACCGCTGCTGTTGACCTAATGACAAAGATAAGGCCGGTTGTTTCAAATCATCCTGTATTTCATCCCATAATGCGGATGCACGGAGAGACTGTACCACTAATTCCTCTAAGTCATTACCATCTGCTAATCCTAATATACGTGGACCAAAAGCTACGTTATCAAAAACTGATTGCGGAAATGGATTTGGTCTCTGAAAAACCAAACCTACTTGTTGTCGCAATGACGTTACATCAACATGAGATTCATAAATATCTTGACCATTCAGCAAGATATTCCCATTAATACTAGTATCAACAATAGTGTCATTCATACGATTTAGGCAACGTAAAAAAGTAGATTTACCACATCCAGAAGGACCAATAAGAGCCGTAACCTCACGTGATAATATTTTCATATTCACATCAGTTAACGCTTGTGAACCACCATAATAAAAATTGAGACGCTCAATCTGAAAAGTGATTTGATCAGACATTATATTTTCCTCTACCCAAACCTACCTGTAATATATTCTTCTGTCTGTTTTTCACGCGGGGAACTAAATAACTCCTCACCTATCCCAGATTCTATCAATTCTCCCTGTAGCATAAATACTGCTAGATCTGCAATACGCGCTGTTTGCTGAATACTACTAGGAGCAATAATAACTGTGTATTTTTCCTTCAAAGTTTGAAGTGAAGATTCCACTTTTGCAGTCGATATCGGATCCAAACCAGAAGTAGGTTCATCAAGCAACAGTACTTCAGGCTCCAGAGCTAAGACTCTAGCAATACAGAGTCGCTGCTGTTGGCCTCCAGACAATGCAGAAGCAGATTCGTTCAATCTGTCCTTAACTTCTTCCCATAATGCGGCTGCCCGCAAGCTACTCTCCACTGCATCATCCAGTTTCACTCTATTTCTCTCTCCAGACAATTCTAAACCATAAGTCACATTTTGTTTAATTGAAAACGGTAAAGGTATCGGTTGAGCAAAAACAATACCGATTCTCCGACGTAGAGAAATTACATCCACACTCCTATCAAAAATACTAATATTATCCAAAATAATATTACCTGTCACACTGATATCAATAAGATCATTCAACCGATTTAGAGTACGAAGTAAAGTACTCTTACCACCACCAGCAGGACCAAACAAAGCTGTTATAGAATTTTTAGGAATATCCAAACACACATTACGCAAAGCTTGCGTACCATCATCATAAGCTACTGACAATTTGTCAATTCTAATTTTTAGATTATTAAACATTTAAAATCCTACCATTGTCGTTTGCCCCGGTGCCAAGTACGTACACTTGCAGCTAGTATATTCATGGTTAATACAAACGTGAGCAACACAGCGGCTGTACCGTATTGAATCTTTATAGGCATCTCTGGAATTTGTGTGGATATTACGAAAAGATGATATGGTAACGCCATGGTTTGATCAAAAATAGACTGAGGTAATTTTGGTAAAAAGAATGCAGCCCCAGTAAAAAGAATTGGAGCAGTTTCACCCGCAGCTCTATTCAAACCAAGAATAACACCAGTGAGAATACCCGGTAATGCTTGAGGAAGCACCACTCTACGAATAGTCTGCCAACGCGTTGCTCCCATCCCAACACTGACTATTCGAAAACTTTGAGGAACTGCTCGTAAGGCTTCTTCTGCTGTACTAATAATTACCGGAATAGTCATAATTGATAGAGTGAAACAAGCTGCTATGATCGAAGAGCCAAAATTTAGAAATAGTACAAATAATCCTAATCCGAATAAACCATATACTACTGAAGGAATACCTGCTAGATTAACAATTGCCAGACGAATCATGCGAGTCAAGTAATTGTCAGTCGCATATTCTGACAAATAGATTGCTGATGCTATTCCCAAAGGGATTGATATCATACCAGTACCAAATACAAGATAAAATGTGCCAATAATAGCTGGCCATATACCACCTGCCCTCATACCATCACGTGGTATTTCCAACAAAAATGACCATGTAATAACTTCTACCCCTGAGAAAAAGATGGAAATTATTATAATAATTATCGGTATAGCTGTAATTACAGCTGCTAAACCTATTATTCCAAACGCTATTTTTTCAACAATATGTCTAGATATACGTTTCATATAATTTCAACCTATTTCAAGACAACAATCTCTCTGTACGTTTACGTGAACGAAATAATACTGCAGAAGCAGAAATATTTACTATAAAACTAATAATAAATAATACCAATCCAATAGAGAATAGTACATGATAATGTAAGCTTCCATTAGCTACCTCACCCATTTCCGCTGCTATAGTAGCTGTCATAGTACGTAACGAAACGAAAAGTGACCCTATCCCAGATGCCATCTGTGGTGCATTTCCAGTAACCATCATAACCGTCATAGTTTCCCCAATAGCACGACCAATACCCAACATAATTGCTGTCAATACTCCTGACCTAGCAGCCGGCAGTGTCACGCGCCAAATCGTTTGCCAACGTGTAGCACCAATAGCAAGCGCAGCATCTTTATATTCTTTCGGTACTGCATCTAACGCATCTTCAGCTACACTGACAATAGTAGGAATAGCCATACCTGCTAACAGTATGGCTCCAGTAAACGCTGTCAATCCTGTAGGAAGATAAAGTTCTTCACGCACGATAGGTGCTAATACAGTAATTCCCAAAAACCCTAACACCACGGAAGGTACTCCTCCTAGAATTTCTACCAACGGTTTCAATATTTCACGCAACCAACGAGGAGCGATTTCCGCGATAAATATAGCAGTCATAATTCCTAATGGTATAGATACTATAGCTGCTCCAAGTGTAATAATGAGAGATCCACTTAATAGTGGTAAAATTCCAAAATAATTCTCAATAGGATACCATCGTTGATTCCACAAGTCTCCAACCCGTACATCTGCAAAAGTCGGTAATGACTCCTGCATTAAAAAAACAAAGATAAGAAATACGAATAGCACTGCTGAATAGCCTGATATACGTATCATTGATTCCACAATAAATTCAAGTAATTGACGATATTTGATGTTGAAGATAATTTTCATATTAGCAAATTTTGTCATCCTATATTATATTTGTTGCAATCCATTTGTCTTCAAACTTAATTCACAGGCACAAAGCCTAATTCCTCCACAATCAACTGTGCTTCTGAAGTATAAATCCAATCAATATAATCCTTGTGCGATCCAGTCGGTTCTCCTGGCAAATACATGTACAACGCACGTGAAATAGGGTACGAATTATCGATAACAGTCTCAATTGTTGGTATAACATAATAATTCGTGTTGTCTAAAGAAGACACAGCCACCACTTTTACTTCATCTGTCACATATCCAAGACCATCATAACCTATAGCATTCGGATTTTGAGATATTTCGGATGTTATACCTTCAGATGAAGGCAATAGCAAAGTGCTTGGCGAAAAGAAAGTTTTGTTACTCTTGTCACCCATACGCACTACAGCTTCCAAGAAATATACATGAGTACCTGAATTCACCTCACGCGAAAGCCCCACAATTGGACGATCTTCACCTCCCACATCTAACCAATTAGATATTTTTCCACTAAAAATATCGGATAATTGTTGTAATGTCAGTTGATCAATTGGATTGTGTGGGTGTACTATCACTGCTATACCATCACGAGCTATAACATATTCAACAGGATTATAACCATTATCTTTAGCATTAATATATTCTTTTTCCTTCATCTTTCTTGATGCATTTGCAATATCTACAGTACCATTTATCATTGCAGCAATACCTGTCCCAGATCCTCCACCAGTAACAGATATACTAATATTTGGATTTATAATACTATATGCTTCAGACCATGCTAAGGCCAAATTCACAATGGTATCGGAACCCTTATTGGTCAAGGTAATACTATCGACTCCATCAGAATTTTGTAAATTACTATATTCTTTATCGCAAGCACTAAGTATTAAAACGCAGATGATAAGAACAATGGTGCTGTTGTTACGCTTTATAAATCGCATACAAATACTATACTCTAACTTGTGAAAGAAAAATATAAATTTCAATTAATAAGAAATAAATATTAGATTAAATATTCTTAATGTTATGACACAATAATCACAAATACTATATTAGTATTGTCATCTATCAGATCGTAATAATGTAAACGTAATTCTTGCACCATGCTCAGATGAGTTTGAAGCCCATATACTCCCACCATGAGCCTGTACAATATGGTTAGCAATTGCTAAACCCAATCCAGTACCAGCACCCTTCCTGGTACGATCTGCACGAAAAAATCTTTCAAAAATACGTGGTACATCATCCGGATGAATTCCTGGCCCAGAATCCTGTGTTTCAATTCGCACATATTCATCCTCGGCAATTGCACTAACAATTACTTTACCATCCGAAGGCGTAAACTTGATCGCATTATGAAATATGTTACCCAAGACTCTTTGTATTTGGTCAGCATCAGACCAAACTGGCACGTCAGTATATTCAGCAACACAAAAATCAATAGATTTAGAATCAGCTTGAGGTTGTAATCGCTCGATGGCTGACATTATAAGTGGCGTAGTAGTAACAGAATCCAACTTAATCGCAAAACGCCCTGACTCTATTAGTGATATGTCAAGCAACTCTTGAGCCATTTCCTTCAATACTTCAGTCTCTGTAGAAATTTTTTGCAAAAAAGATGTCACTTCACCAGATTTATCTTGATCCAATAACATATCCAAAAGTAATCGGATTGAAGTCAATGGAGTGCGCAATTCATGTGATATGTTTGCAAACATATCACGCTTAACTTGTTCCAAATAATGTAAATCTGAAACATCAGAAAGGGCTACAATAGCTCCATCATTGAATTTCAATGCTCGCACCTGAAAAACTTTATCATTGAACTTGGATTGCCATTGATACAGTTCTGTATCTTTGTCACTCGATACTACCCCACGACACTCAATTTCAAACTCCTCAGAATGAGTGTAACTTACAATACTTACTGCAGAATCTGATAAATCACCAAAAATATGCACAGCAATGGGACTCGCATATATTACATTAAGTCTAGAATCCACAAATAATAAAGCCTCTTCTAATACATTGCTAGCGGCTTGCCATCTTCCACTTTGTAGTTTAGATTTCTCAGTGACTTTGTCTAGATCATCAGTTAATATCTTGATTTGACGTCGCATAGCATCTAAAGATCGCTTTGAACTCACGTAATAGCGAAAACACACTAAAACCAACAATATACAGATTAATATAACAACTAGAGTATTATTCATTCTTCAAACCGATATCCCACTCCACGTACAGTAATTATTCGCGTTGGATTAGACGGATCCAATTCGATTTTCTTTCGTAACCATCTTATATGTACATCAACAGTATGTGTATTACCCACATAACTATAACCCCATACTTTTTCCAACAACAAATCACGCGACAAGACTGCTCCTTTATTTCTGACAAGTTCAGCAAGAAGATTAAATTCCTTATTTGTCAAACGTAGTTCTTGATTGCCTTTGTAAACACGTCTCGAATTGATATCCATCTTAATGTCAGAAGATATGAGCACAAGATTATCAGTATCCATACTTGTTGTACGACGTAATACTGATCGAATTCTGGCAAGTAATTCTCCTATACCAAATGGTTTCACTATATAATCATCAGCACCTGTTTCTAAACCAACGATTTTGTCCATTTCAGTCCCACGCGCAGTAAGCATAATAATTGGAACATCTGAAGTACGACGAAGAATTCGACAGACTGACATTCCATCCATCTCAGGTAGCATCAGATCCAATAAAATCAAATCTAATTGCAAATCTTTTGCCATTTGCAAGCCATCCAAACCATTATCAGCCTCTAATACTTCATATCCTTCAGATCTCAAACCTTCTGAAAGTAATTCGCGAACAGTATCCTCATCTTCAACGATCAATATTTTCATGATAAAATAATTTCCTACAATAAGTAAAATTTAATATATTAACATTATACAAATTCTGAATATAAAATATATACAACCATCTAGACATAAAATAATTGTAATTTGATTATATACAACATAAGGGAATTCGACATGAATATAGACAAAACTATTGATGATATTGTTTTACTAGTGCAACGTGATGGACAACCTCTTAAAGGTTTAGGAGTTCGTGACAAGAAAATCTATGTGCGCATCAAAGGATATGATAACATTGGAATATGGATAGAATTGATTGATTATGAATTACCACAATTGGCATATTCAGATTCAAGTCCTACAACAGATGTAAAAGCAAAAGCATGTGCTTTAGTACCTTGGGCAGCAATAGAAACAATTATACATTTTCCAGACTTAGAAGGATTTGACTTCCCTCAACCAACATTACACCAACTAGGATTCCAAAGCGAATAGATCTCAATATATTGTGAATACCTACAGATTAGCATTTAATTGGTTTTGGTAACTTAACACAAGGTTTTGATACGGTAATAAAAAAGCACACTGCTTTTCTTGAACAACAATACAATATACAGGAACAACTAAAATAACAAAACAGGACATATCTAATGCGCCAAAAAATAACCAACACTGGAAATTAATAGGAACACTAACAACACATTCCAAAAGATATACTGTAAAAATACAGCTGGAATTACTATAATCCAATGATACTCTTTATTCAATCTCTGGTGCTACAAATACCATTACATACAATACAAAATTGCTAAAAGTATTAACTCTAATAGGTCTAGGGGATGTTCACATTGAAACAAACAGGATATGCAATACTACAATACATCTTATCTATTTACAATAATATAACAAAAAACCTCCTAAATAGAGGTTTATTATAATAATAATATCTTGATGATTAATATATAAATCACAAAAGTTTGCGCAGCACTGTCTGTAATATTCCTCCATTAAGATAATATTCAATTTCTACTGGTGTATCAATACGAACCTTTACTCTAAATTCAACTGTTGATCCATCTTGTCTCATAGCCTTTACATCTACTAATCCTAAAGGTTGTAAATCTTCAGGCAAATAAATGTCATAGATCTCACCACCTGTCAGCCCTAAAGAACACCATGTATAATTGTCAACAAATTCCAAAGGAACGACTCCCATACCAACTAGATTACTCCGATGGATACGCTCAAAACTATTGGCAATCACAGCTTGAACCCCCAACAGTTTCGTTCCTTTTGCTGCCCAATCTCGCGATGAACCTGTCCCGTACTCTGTCCCTGCTATCACAACTAGAGGAGTATCATTATCCTTATACATCATCGATGCCTCAAAAATTGTCATCTCCTGAGGATCTGACATACCATTATGATCAAAATAAACCGTATATCCACCTTCTTTGCCAGCAACCAACTCATTCTTAAGACGTATATTGGCAAAAGTACCTCGTGTCATAACCTGATCATTTCCTCGGCGAGCACCATAACTATTAAAATTTTCTGGTAAAACGCCCTGCTCCATAAGATATTGTCCAGCTGGAGAATGTTCAGAGAATTTCCCGGCAGGTGATATATGATCAGTAGTAACAGTATCACCCAATAATGCAAGCACTCTAGCTCCTCTAATTGGATTGATTTCCGGAACATCAGATGTAATGTTGTCAAAAAAAGGAGGTTCTTTTATATAGTTTGAATTTTCATCCCATTGATACAAAGCGTCTGATGAACCGACAATTTGATTCCATGCATTATTGCCGTCAAAAACATTGCTATATTTGTCCAAATACTGCTCAGTTTTTACTGAACTACTTATTGCTTGAGTTATTTCATCCTGAGTAGGCCATATATCACTTAAAAATACAGGCTGACCATCAGTTCCAATACCCAATGATTCAGATTGAAAATCAATATCCACAGTACCAGCCAAAGCATATGCTACAACCAATGGAGGAGAAGCAAGATAATTAGCTTTCACATGAGAATGAATACGACCTTCAAAATTTCTATTACCTGATAAAACTGATGCAGCAACCAAATCGTCATTCTCTATTACTTTCGCAATATCAGAATCAAGTGGACCACTATTACCAATACAAGTTGTACATCCATATCCTACAGTATGAAATCCAAGTTTTTCCAAGTATTCTGTCAGTCCACATTCGTCTAAATATTCTGTTACTACGCGAGATCCAGGAGCTAAAGTAGTTTTAACATATGATTCAACATTTAAACCTTTCTCAACTGCCTTCTTTGCTAATAGACCTGCTCCCAACATAACACTAGGATTAGAAGTATTAGTACATGACGTAATAGCTGCTATTACTACTGATCCATGATCAATTTTCTTAACATCATCTGTTAATTCTTTCCCATTGATATTCTCTAATCCAAAACCACCTTTATCTATAGAACTAACCAGTGTATCCTTAAATGATTTTTTCATGTTTTTGAGTAGTACTCTATCCTGTGGACGTTTAGGACCAGCCATACTAGGTTCTACTGTACTTAAATCTAATTCCAACAAACTGCTAAATTCAAGATCTGGATCATTATCATTACGAAACAAATTCTGTTCTTTACAATAGCGCTCCACTAAATCAGCATCACGACCCGTGCGTCTTAAGAAAGATAAAGTTTCATCATCAACTGGAAAATAACCCATTGTAGCTCCATATTCAGGAGCCATATTTGCAATCGTAGCCCTATCTGGCAAACTCATACCATTCAATGCTGGTCCAAAAAACTCAACAAATTTTCCAACAACACCTTTTAGTCTCAATTGTTCTACTATTGTAAGCGCAAGATCTGTCGCTGTAGAACCCTCTGGCAATACACCGGTTAATTTATAACCCACAACATCTGGTGTCATCATATAAATAGGCTGACCTAACATAACAGCTTCTGCTTCAATACCTCCGACTCCCCATCCAAGCACTCCTAACCCATTAATCATTGTAGTATGAGAATCCGTACCAACCAAACTATCAGGATATAGCACCAACTCATTATTTACTTGATTTGATGATACAACACTTGCTAAGTATTCCAAATTGACTTGATGAATAATTCCTGTCGCTGGTGGTACTACGCGCAGATTATCAAATGCCTTGCTAGCCCAAGCTAAACATGCGTAACGTTCCCCATTACGCTCAAATTCTTTGTCAGCATTCCGTGCTAATGCCAAACCATCACCAAAGTAATCAACTTGTACTGAATGATCAATTACAATATCAACTGGGACAAGAGGATTGATTTTATTGGGATCAAGGTCATGACGATGCAGTGCTGACCTCAAAGCAGCTAAATCAACTACACCTGGTACAGCAGTAAAATCCTGCATTATTACTCTACCAGGCTTAAACGGTATTTCAACTAATGGGTTGTTCTTTGCACTCCATCCCGCAAATGCTTCTACATCCTTATCTGTCACAGTGAAACCATCCTCGGTTCGTAAGAGTGCTTCTAAAAGAATTCGTAATGAATACGGCAATTTAGATACATCACAGACATTGTTCTTCTCCAGAGATTCAAGTCTGTATATAACTGCCTTCCCTGAGGGAGTAACAAGACTATCTCGTGCACCAAACGAATTAGGATGCTTATTTATAATCATTGTGGTCAACTCGAATTTAATCGATCTCCATATTGCTGTTCATAATATTCTTTAAATTCACCATCCTTAATAGGTTTCCACCACCAATCATTGTTTTGATACCATTTCACAGTATCCTCCAAAGATTCCTCAAATGTTTTGGCAGGTTTCCAACCTAAAGACATCAAAAGACTAGAATCAAGTGCATATCTCCTGTCGTGTCCCGGACGATCATTTACTGGAGCAATTAAATCCAATGGTTTGCCAGCATATTGGAGAATCATCTCAGTCACTTCTATATTGGTTCTTTCATTACCTCCACCTAAATTATATACTCCACCCGAAACCCCTTTATGTAAAACAACATCTATCCCTGAACAATGATCTGTCACATGCAACCAATCACGAACCTGCAAGCCATCACCATATAATGGCAATGCCTTGTTCTCAATTGCATTAGTGATAAACAAAGGTGCAATTTTTTCAGGATATTGATAAGGACCAAACGTGTTACTACCACGAGTAACAACAGTATTGAGATCATAAGTTTCATTATAAGCCCTCACCAACAGTTCAGCACCTGCTTTGCTAGCCGCATAAGGACTATTAGGCTCGAAAGGATCTCCTTCCTTGAACAAACCTTCTAATATACTTCCATATACTTCATCAGTACTTACTTGATGAATTCGTGATACATTATGATCACGTGCAGCATCAAGTAACACATGAGTGCCCACTATATCAGTCTGAATAAATGCATCAGCTGATAATATTGATCTATCAACATGACTTTCAGCAGCAAAATTAACTATAGTATCAATTTGATTATCATCAATCACTTGATTGACCATCTCACGATCAACGATATCACCAAGTAAAAACTTATATCGTTCATTATCCTGTACACTACGAAGGTTATCTAAATTACCTGCATATGTCAATTTGTCATATACGTATAAGTTATAGTCTGGATATTTATCCAACATATAACATACAAAATTGGAACCTATAAATCCAGCTCCACCAGTTACTAAAATATTTTTCACGGAATCCAAAAATTACTATAATCACCTAAATTCATTTTTAATGCCTTCGGTCTTTTACTAGTATGACCTACTATTGCATTACGTCCAATCATACTATCTATTATACGAGTTGATACTCCTGATATATGAGAATTCTCTAACATAATAGAATGTTCAATTTCACTGTTTCTAATTATACAATCATGATATATAGACGTATATGGTCCGACATATGCATTATCAATTATAGTATTTTCTCCTATAATACTCGGACCCCTAATGGTACTATTAATCACCTTAGCACCATCTTGGATGGTAACACTTCTACCTATTTCAGATTGATCATCTATTCCAGAATCAACACTAATTTCATGCTCGATCTCATCCAATACATGTCCATTAGCAGTCAACATATCTAATGGTTTGCCAGTATCTATCCACCAACCAGTATGAACATATGGATGAACTGCATGTCCATTAGTCACCAACCATTGAATCGCATCAGTAATTTCTAACTCTCCTCTTGCAGAAGGTTCTATAGAATTAACAGCATTGATAATGCTATTGTCAAACATATAAATCCCAACCAAGGCCAAATCAGATGGGGGATTGTTTGGTTTTTCTATTAGCTGCTTAATAGATCCATCAGAGTGGAGTTCAGCAACGCCAAAATGTTGCGGGTCTGGCACCTTTGTCAACACAATCTGACTATCCCATTGAGATTTTGCAAATTGTTCAATCAAACTGCTAACACCACCTTGTATGACATTATCACCCAAAAACATTACAAAACGATCATTGCCAAGAAACTCCTCTGATATTTTCACTGCATGAGCTAAACCAGCAGGAAATTCTTGAACAATAAAAGTTATATCTACTCCCCATAGACTCCCATCACCTACTGCATCTCTAATTTCTGCTCCAGTATCGCCTATCACAATGCCAATTTCTTTTATGCCTGCATCCCTAATTGCCCTAATAACACGAAATAGTACTGGTTCATTTGCAACTGGTATTAATTGCTTAGCGCGAGTATAAGTAAGTGGATACAAACGTGTACCCTTACCTCCAGCTAATATCAATCCTTTCATTAATAAGATCCTACTGATAAATCAACTGGAGCATTATTAAGAACCGCACCAATAACACGAGCACCTGATTGATTCAGAATTTCACTCGCCCGCTCTAAATGATCACGTCGACTCTGACCAGAATTTAGTACTACAATCACGCCATCTGCATATGATGACAAAATTGCAGCATCAGTCACTGGTAAAACCGGAGGAGAATCTAGTAAAACGAAATCGGCTTGTTGTGATAAATCTACCATCAATCGATCCATATTATTAGAACCTAATAGATCTGCAGGATTTTTAGGTGTCGGACCTGATGTTACAATGGACAAATTATCCACTCCAACATCAAGTTTATTTACAATATCATTTGAAATCAAAGTACTACTTAAACCAAACTCATTTGGCACACCCCAAATATCATGTTGATTCGGATGTCGTAAATCACAATCCATGATCAAAGTTTTTCGTCCACTTTGTGCTAAAGTCACTGCCAAATTAGCAGTAACGTATGATTTGCTATCACTATTGTTTTCAGGTGAAGCTCCACACACTAATATTACACGTAATCTTTCTTTTTTATCAGCAAAAATTATGTTAGTACGAAGTGCACGATAAGCTTCAGATACACTTGAATTTGCGTCAATCAAAGTAATAATATTTTTTGTCATAAATCACTTCCTGTTGGATAAAATTTGTTGATCATCAGAAGGTATTGTCCCAATAACCGGTATCGACACAAAATGTTCGACGTCATTTCTCGATCGTACAATAGCAGCTGAAAAATTCTCCATTAATAGTACAACAATTGAACCAACCACAAATCCTAATATTGCGCCTGCAGACACATTGATTAATCTCCTTGGGCGTTCTAAAACATATCGTGGATTATCCAAGATTATGGCAGTAACACGATCTTCACGACGCTGCTTTTGATTCTCATCGTTACGCCATTGTACCAACAACTCTGCCCAAGTAAGCGCTATATCATTAGCTAAATTTCCATTCTCATTTTCAACTTCAATCTTAATCAAAAATCTTTGAGCCTCAGTTGCTATATATACATCTCCGCGCAACGTCTCCGGTAAAGTATCTAATTGTAATGTATTGATCACTGAATTAGCACTATTGTCTGTATCCAAGAACGCTACGTATGAATCTAGCAACAACTTCGCACTCTGTGTTAAACCAAAATCTGTGCGTGCAGGTTGAACCAACACATTGACAGTAGATTGATACACAGGTGTCATAATTGTACTAAAAAACCATGCTGCTCCAGCAGTTAACATTACTGAAACAATCACAATCCAAATACGTTTCCAAAACAGATACAAATATTCAACAAGTTTCATCAAAATTCGCCTTAATATAATTAATCAATTAAATAACGGACACACAATTAGTGATTGTACCACAATGAAATAGTGAACTTGTCATAAATCATAACTCCACGATCACCTTTATACCTATCCTCTCTATATCATAACGATTACGCACAAATGGATCCAAATAATGTGCACAACATACCATTAAAATCCCTAAAACAATACCGGTCATAATCCTAATTAGAGGTTGCAAATATTGCACAACATTTGGTGGAACTGTCACAATATTAGGCTTATCAAGAGCTATCACTTGAGCATTATATCCACCTAGTTGAGGAAAAACGCTAGCATTTTGTTCTTGCATAACCTTTATAGATGCTTTAGCAATATCCATAGTATGTGCTGAATTATCTGAATTCACATATAACAACACTTCACTACGCACATAATCACTATTAATGGAACCCTGTATTATATCTGCAGAAATCATCACCGATTCTTCAGCGAGTACCATATTTACTGAATCCGCAAAACTACCCGTCACAATCCAATCAGCCAGACCACTAACCAAATATTCTGAACTCAGCCAAGAATAATATGATTTGTCAAATTGTTGATAATTGTTATCATGAGTGTCTGGGAAAACAGCAGCTGAAAATCTTATCGTTGTAACATATCTATCTTGAGGAAGTCTATAAGATGATAATCCAAGTAAAGTAACGAGGACAGTAGGTAATACTAGAAGATACCACCACCTTTTCAAAATTATCGCATATTTATTTAGTAACATTCTATCCTCTACAATGTATGACTACTAGTTTACACAACTAAATACTCACAAATGCATCAAGTATTATATTTTATAACATCAATATATTATTGTAATTATCTATTATAACAATATTAATGCCTAATTAACTACACTTTCAATAAATTCACTAATTTGCTTCTTAAAAATAGACCTGTCAAATCTAAGAGCAAACTGCCTTATTGATAATTGATCATATTGTTTTTGATCAAATTGAATGATTTGTTTCTGAAACTCCTCAACAGTTTGATCAGATACTAATATACCTGTTTCACCATCACGGACATAATCTAAAGCACCACCACCAGCAAATGCAATTACCGGTCTACCAGCAGCCATAGCTTGTATTGGAGTGATACCAAAATCTTCTAGACCTGGAAACAACAATGCCTTACAATCAGCAATCAGATCAGGTAGAACATTATCAGAAACTCTTCCCAAAAACTCAACATTATCTCCAGCCATTGCTTGAAGTCTCTCTAAATCGCGACCTTCCCCTGCTATTTTTAAGGGAACTTGTAATTTAGTACATGCTTCTACCACCAAATCAATGCGTTTATAAGGAATCAATCTAGAAACTACTAGGAAATAACTACCTTTACGTTTTGATGGAACAAAACGATCCGTATTTACAGGAGGATATATAATAACTGATTCACGATTATAATAATTAGTAATACGATTCTGTACCTCACTAGAAATAGCAATAAAGCAATCTACTTCTTCTGCAGCTTTCTTATCCCAAGTCTGCATATGTTTCACTAATGCTCGTATAATCATAGATAAAGTAGCATTATAATCCTCATATTCAAGATAAGATTGAATGTCCCATACATATCTTGTTGGAGTAAGACAATAACAAATATGCTTTGTGTAAGATCCAGTATTAATACCATGACAAAATCCACTTTTGTTTGAAATAACCACATCGTAATCAGACAAATGAATTCTCCCAAAATAAAAAGGGTAAAGTAAAAGATACAGATGATGATAAGATGAAATGTAAGGAAGACTATTCATCCAAGAAGTACGAATATCAACATCACGAAAAATTGAGTTCACTTTATGACTGTCATAAATACTAGTATAAACTGGTGCCATTGGATACATTTCAGACAATACAGATAATACGTCTTCAGCACCACCGCTTTGATTTAACCAATCATGAACTAAGGCAATATTCATAAAAATTTGTTATCACTACGCATTCTATTCTCATAACAACGACACCATAGGACGAAATGATTTTCTATGTATTGGAGTAACATTCAAATTCATTAATCTATCGTAATGCATCTGAGTTCCATAACCTTTATGACTCTCAAATCCATACCCTGGATATTGCTTTGCTAACTTAATCATAAGATTATCTCTATACACTTTCGCTATAATTGATGCTGATGCGATTGACAATGAAATAGCATCACCAAAATTCATCACATTCTGAGGGATACTTAAGTCATTATGCAAATCCATAGCATCAATTAAGAGTTGATCTGGTTTTTGCTTCAAACTATTCACTGCCTGACACATAGCCATACGCGTCGCACTAATAATGCCATTAATATCTATTTCATTGGATGATATTACTCCAACAGATGTAAACAATGCTGTTTGTAAAATCATTTTCGAAATTCTAGTACGTTTTTCGGAAGTTAGACATTTCGAATCCCTAACATCATGTAGTGTTTTCTTTATCAAATCTGGATTAGAAGGAAGCACAACCGATGCTGCAACAACTGGGCCAGCCCACGCACCACGACCAACTTCATCAATCCCTGCAACATGATTACAGCCAACATCCCAGTAGCGCTTTTCTAACCTCAAATGAGGTTTTTTTGGTAATTTACTTGAAATTATATTTTTCATCGTACAGACCCGATTGCCAATTTTTTCTCAAAATCATAATATCCTTTAACATAGCAAAAGAGTCCTGAACCATTCGAACTCTAGTTTCAGGATTAAAATACCAATTAATAGGAATCTCAACAATGTCGTATCCCAATTTTGTGGCTATGAACAATATCTCCACATCGAAACTCATTCCGTAAAAACGTTGTCGACCAAAAAGATCAATAGCAATTGGTGCTCGAAAACACTTGAATCCGCATTGAGTATCCTCAAATCCTGGAAGTGCAGCAATTTTCACTAGATTACTAAATATACGTCCACGAATATGGGTAAATACAGGTTCATTAAACCTTCTAGAACCTTTAACTTCACGAGACCCTATAGCTATATCATAATTGGAAAAATCAGACGAAAAAAATCTACTAATATCATCAATAGGCATAGACAAATCTGCATCACACATAAACCTAAATTCACCTTTAGCTTCTAGCATACCTGTTTTCACAGCAATACCTTTCCCACGCTTAGGAATACTAATCAATCGAATGCCATTCATAATATTTGCATATTTGTTCACAACTTGCACTGTATCATCGTTACTGCCATTTTCTACAACTATTATTTCATAACTATACTTCTGTCTAGACATATAAGCATCTATTGAAACAAGAGTTTTAGGCAAACGATTTGCCTCATTATGAGCTGGTATAATAATCGACAAATAAGTCATTAGTGTATTAATCTCATATTTCGGTCAATATACTTCTTATATAGTCTGATGAAACTTTGCAGTTAGATTGTATGTACTTTCTCTTCAATAGAACTCGAGGAATAGTTAATATACCTACAATCTGACCACGCAGTCTTGCTCTAGCTTCATTCCCTTTCCATGACATTAACGACTGACATGCCAACAATATCTGTCGCCATAATATTGATCTCCAAAAAATTCGCCAAACAACATTTGGAACATCTTTTACAAGCACATAAATGCTATTACGACCATCAAAATAACTAGCAACTGAACCACCACCAGTAGCAGACAAATGATGGTAAACCACAGCACTAGGTACATAAAGAGTTTTCCAGCCCTTTAGTTGCGAACGCCATGCCATATCAATATCTTCTAAAGAAAAAAAGAAACTTTCGTCTAACAAACCAACTTCATCCAACATAGACCGCCTATATCCTGCTGCTCCACCACAAGCAGAAAACACATAATCTTCCATATACTGACCAACATCTTTTTCCCAAACTCCTCTATTAGCTGCCATACCATCAGATCTAAACAAATCACCTGCAGCATGAAATATATCTCTTCTGTCAAAAAGCATCATTCTCGATGCAACAATTCCAACTTCTGGATTGTTTTCAAAAGCCTCTAAGATTTTTTCTAACCAATTAGGTGTAACTTCAGTATCGTTATTCAATAAAACAACTATATCACCTTTGGATGATCTAATACCTGCGTTACATGCACCAGCAAATCCTAAATTTTTTCTTAGTTTTATCAAATTGACATTTCTATATTCATTCTGAATAAATGTACAAGATTCATCCTTGCTAGCATTATCAACAACAAAAACTTCATATTCTTTCAATGTCTGTTTCATAAGTGCGTTTAGACATACAGACAAGTACTGTATACCGTTTAAATTGGGTATTATGACTGATAAAATCATTACAATGACCTTAAATAAAACAAATTATAGGTACCTTAAATTCGTCAAGAATTCTTCTAAAGCAGTTTGCCATGGACGTAACACAACACCATATTTATATGCTTCCCAATTGGCCAAAATGCCCTTCCTGGGAGGGCGAGAATCACGCTTATAATCCCCTAACAATATCGGTTGAATATCTACCGAATTATAACCTGTCAAATCAAGCAATCTACGAGCAAGACCATATCTTGAAACATTCCCAGAATTAACTAGGTGATAAACTCCATATGGAGCCCTTTTAATAAGCTCCAATATTGCAATAGCCAAATCATTTGCATATGTCGGTGCCCCTAGTTCATCTGTCACAACCGATATTTCCTTACCAAATCTAGCTAATTTTAATATTGAATGCAGAAAATTAACACCACCAATAGCATACATCCAAGAAGTACGTACAATGAAATAATTGTCCAATACCTCTTCAGTAATTTTCTCAGCTGCCAACTTAGATTGGCCATAGGAATTTATCGGAGATGGTTCGTCCCATTCAACATATGAATATAATTTGTTGCCATTAAAAACTTCATTTGTACTAAGCAAAATCATTGTAGCATCATATTCAGCACATAAATTAGCAACTGTTTCAGTACCAATAGCATTAACTAACATAGCCTGCTCGGGATTTCGTGCACATCCATCTACATCTGTATATGCAGCACAATGAATCACATAGTCAATAGAATTGCAGTCAAACACTTTTCTTACAGATTCAACATCTGTAATATCGTATTCCGGAAGATCTATCCCTATCACCAAATCGTCTGGTAATATATCAACAAAGATAGATCCTAACTGACCCTTTGAACCTGTAACTAGATATGTCATCACAATTAGAAGATATTATACTATTGTAGATTATGTATCAAAATAATAATTTAACATATTTATAACCTTCTTGGATACATCATCACAAAATTCATCTAAATATGCAATAGAAATACGCGAAAAAATATGCTCTTCTAATAATTCTTGAGATGCCAAAATTTCATAAAAATCATCAGTATTTCTATTCATACGTGAAGAAAATACTTCAAGAGTTTTGGGATATGATCCATCCATTAATTGCTCATAAATAAAATTATACCAACGTTCGAGATCAACATTGCTTGCAAAAGGTAACCAATCAACAGAAGACAAATCAAGACTAAATCGACGACAAATATCAGGAGGCAAACATTGATATGAGATACCATCCAAATAAATTCGCAATACATTGTGTAAAAACATCCTCTCCTGAAAATTTTCCCATGTCTGATACTGACCAAAAACTGGGTCAAACACTTCAAATTTCCATTGTTGATCAACTAATAAATGTGCCAAATATCCTGCTACAAATGCACTATGCCTATCTGACATGCGCTTAACATTTGACAGACTTGTATGCGTCAGCAACATATTTTTGTAAGCAATTTCACTACTAGTATTATTAATAGAGTAAAAATGACTAGTAGTACGACTATGCTGTGACAACGCTTGATAATCTGGAGCAACATTCCCAAACAAAAATTCTGAACTGTATTTGTGTAAATGATTTGAAACCAGACTAGTAAGCCCCGGATCAACTATAATTCTTTCAGCAAGATCAATATGATAAAAAGGTGTCGGCATATAAATATCTATATATTATAATTCTATATGAAATCACTTGGTTTCATATTTTATATCAACAACACAAATGTTAATAATGTACATTATCAGATTAAGTTTCAAACACATCAATCATCTATTACAAATACTAATTGCAACAATCATTCTAACATCAGGCGCTTGTACTCAAGAATCTTCTAAGATACAAATACCTCAAAGCCCCTTACTTAGATCATTTGAGCGTAAATCAGGATCAATAGCATTTATAGGTAGTGACGGCAATGTCTTCTCAATGGATCAAGCAGGAGACAATATAATGCAAATCACTGATAACGCAACTTTATCTGAAGGGAAAGTACTATATTATACCCATATCGCATGGTCACCTGATAGCGAGAAAATTGCCTATGTAAGCTACAGTGGAACTAGTATAGAAGAGATGTCTGCAAAATTGTATGTAAGTAATAAAAATGGCAACAACTCTCAGGAAATATTTACAGGCAATAATATGATCCCGATTTTCTTATATTGGTCACCTAATAGCAAATCACTTGCCTTTCTTTCTACGCAAACAAATGGTAATAGCGGTATATTACGATTATCATATTTAGATGGTAAGGATTCATTGATAATCGATTCAGGACAGCCTTTGTTTTGGGCGTGGGCACCTTCAAGTAAGCGCATATTAATTCATAGCAATGGATCTAGTTATGACTCCAGAATTGCATATTTATATCTTGGAGACAGTATAACAGAAGAATCTTTATTAACAGATAGTGGTTCTTTCCAAGTACCAGCATTTTCACCTAATGGAGAAGAAATTATCTATGCTGCTAAACTAGAAGATGACAAGAATGCTATAGTTGCAACTAACCGTATCTCTGAAAACAAAAAAATCATAACCACAGTAAAAGGTAATACATCTTTTGATTATTCACCTGATGGAAGACATATTGCATATATTGATAATAAAACAAACACAAACAATAATATGTTTGGTACCTTAAATATTATTCAAACTCAAAATGAAAACACCAAAAAATTGTTTAATATAGCAGATAATGTAATAGGATTTTTTTGGTCACCTAATGGCGAAAAAGTTGCCTACTTTAAATCAACACAAGAAACTGATGATAATAATCTAAGATTGATAGATTTAAATATATTTTCAGTAATAGATGAAACAAATCAAAATGCCTTTAGGTTTACACCTTCAGAACTATTTGGGGCTTTGTTACCGTACCTAGATCAATATCAACGTACATTTACAATCTGGTCACCCGACAGTAAATATATAACTGTTTCCGCATACACTAAAAATGGACCTGCAATATTTGTTGTACAACCTGAAGGAAACTTTGCACCGCGAATTGTTGAATTCGGCATGCTATCTATATGGTCATGGAAATGAAA
>CETG01181998.1_pt1 | contig 26642 bp, 27 predicted proteins | sample 361471 | NCBI WGS metagenome assembly CETG01 (sample SAMEA2622696, study PRJEB7988) | marine metagenome | isolation source: saline water (ENVO:00002010), including | reverse complement strand
CTCGCACACGATCTGGTGACGATTCCATCATCAACCAAACGCAAAAACCTTGAAACCAATTTTACAGCACAACAGCTGCGGCTCGATGCAGACGACATCGCTAAAATTGACGCACTAGACCGCGGCGATCGTCAGGCGGCCCCGGATTTTTCTCCGGCCTGGGACTAACTAACTTACAAAAGCCATGCGCTGCAAAGCGCTGGCTTCCCTAAGGCGTGTTAAAGCAGAAAGAGTGAGTATCTACTGTGCCTTTACAGGCTGCACTATTGTTTGCTGCTGCGCAATTAACGTTAATTCCGTCGACGGGAAGTATATCGACGGTTTCCGGGCACTTCAGAGACTATTTCTGACCTAAGAAAGAGTTGAGCGTGCTAATCAGTTTGGTACTGTCAATGGGCTTGGTTAGTACCGCATCCAGCCCTTTTTCCCGCAAGGATTCGACATTGGTGATAACGTCTGCGGTAAGCGCAACAACGGGCACCGAGGGCTTTAATGCTTTTATTTGCACAGTTGCTTCGTCTCCTTGAATACCGGGTAAGTTTAAGTCCATCAAAACTAAATCCACAGGATTCAATTTAACGTACTCAACCCCTTCTTCACCGGTACTAACCAAGGCTACGGGAATGCCTAACTTTTCGAATAAGGCTTTTACAACTATTTGATTTATTTCGTGGTCTTCCACCACCAGCACATTTACGGCTTTATGTAATACAACCTGCGCAACGAAGCTAGTCGGCTTATCTTCAACAAACTGATTGGCTTTGACCTCATCGGCAGGTATCGAAACACTGACTCTGGTTCCTACACCAAGCTTACTGTTTAATTTGATACTGCCGTCCATTAACTCAAGCAGACGCTGTGAAATATTCAAACCAAGTCCAGAGCCTTTAATTTGATACGCATTGTTCATGCGTTCAAATGGCATAAAGAGTCTTTGTTGATCTTTTTCACTTATACCAATGCCCTCGTCAACCACATTAAAGAATAACTTGTTGTTTTTGTATAAAACCTGTGCCTTCACACTGTTATTTTTTGGCGTGAATTTAATCGCATTTGATAACAGGTTCAGTACCACTTGGCCGAGTTTAGTATCGTCGAAATAAAGATAGTCAGGGACGGTCTCTTCTATGGTTGCTAAAAATGCAACATTACTGTCTTCCGCACGAATTTTAGTCAGTGAAAACAGGTGAATAAAAAAATCTCTTGTATTCACCGAACGCGGCATTATATGCATTTTGCCAGCTTCTATTTGTTTAATGTCCAGTACTGAGTCAACGATTTCAAGTAAACGCTCTCCGCTTTTGTTCACATGCGAAAGCGGCGTAGTAAAGCTTTGCGGTAAATTGAGCTTTTTTGCTTCGACTTCCAGCAAATGACTAAAGGTGTTAATGGCATTAAGAGGCGTGCGTACCTCGTGACTAACGTAAGATAAAAAGTCTGACTTAAACTGACTCGTTCGTTCCAGCTCTCGGTTTTTACGTTTGAGTTCAAGGTGAGCAACTACAGAGTGACTGAGAGTTTGTAACGAAGCTCGTTGGTCATCTGTTAGCTCCCGCGGCTTTCGGTCAATCGCACACAAGGTACCGATAGCATGCCCCGAAGGAGTAATGAGCGGTGCTCCGGCGTAGAAGCGAATATCGGGCGCCCCTGTCACCAAAGGATTATCATAAAAACGAGGATCTTCTAGCGCATTGGATACCTCAAATACTTCTTTTTGCAAAATGGCATGGGAGCAAAATGCGATTTCCCGTGAAGTTTCCTCAGCATCCAGCCCCACACGAGATTTAAACCACTGTCTATCCGGGTCAACCAGGCTAATAAGCGCAATTGGCGTCTGACATATCCGTGACGCTAACTCGGTTAACTCATCAAACAGCTGTTCTGCTTCAGTATCTAACACATCGTAACTCAACAGCTCAGCTAAACGTTCGCTTTCATTTTCCGGTATGGGGGCCGATTTCATGACGTTCTCTTTCCACCTTCTAAATAGTTAAGGCAGTTGGTTCCACTGCCCCCATTTAACATTCTGGTACGATGCTTGACGTAACTCAGTATTATCACATCACTGTTTAATTATAGCGTAATCAAATTTTGTCGTTATTTTTATCGTATTTGATTTATTACGCTGCTGACCTGACGTTGCGTAGTTTGATTACTATACCGCTAAAAATGCCTAGCGAATACAAGCTGGTGAAGCTTCAGGAACAGCAGCCCGGCAACCTATAAAAAGAAGGCCTGTAAGATTACAGGCCTGAGATGAAACAGGTTATGCAGGATTATCTGGCGTGTTGGTCCGTAATCCTGGTGACATTTGCATTCCCGTTCTCGACACGTTTGAGGAGACGCTTAGCTTCCTCTACATATTCTGCTGGTACCGGTTTGGAAGTGGCCTCATCTTTGACGACAGTTGTCATTTCATTCCACTCCTCTATCCTTGGATCAGTTGCATCCGCAGCACCAATGATAATTGGCCCCCAGCCAGTCAGGTTCATTTTTAAGTAATACGTTTTACCGGCTTCCAGGTCGCCTTGTGCAACGGCCCAGTGACCCTGCAAGCTCATCATAAACGTATGCTCGCCAGGCTCAGCCTGATATTGCAGTAAACGCCCTGACTCAAGTGTTCCCACTAAGTTTTCACTGTCCCACACTTCACCCTTTACACCATCTCCCATGAATACCGAGCGACGAACAAAGTTTACTGTTGCCTTGTTTTCTTCCGGCATATTCTGGAACTGGACTTCTTTCATGTTTGCCAAACCAGCACAGCCGCCTAAATTAAATGCAAGCAACAAAAATGAAACCATTCCGATGTTTTTAAACATGTTTATCCTTATTATAATTTACTGAAATCAATATATTTTATTTACAAAACTTGATAATCATAGACTACTCAGTTATGTGCAACGAAGAATAAACGCAATGCACTTATCGTGCAACAAGTGGGAGTCACCAGCCAGCTTACCACCATGCAGAGAAGCGTCGATTGCTATTAATTGCTGTGTCAGAGGTAGTGAGTATCAAAGTCTTCCCAGCCAAACACAAATGTGTACAACCTTCGTTACCCGTCCACAGACCTCAGATCGCTCTGATCTCGCCTGACATGACTGATTGTTTGCGGCGTGATGCCAATGGATTAGTTAACTCAAAATGCACCATTTTTTCTTCATTCACTGGTAATAAAGAGGTATTCAGAATCACAGTTGAAGGCAATAATACCGGCCGATTAAACTGACTGGTAATAGCCACCGGCTCTACAGGCAACTGCCAGTTATGATGCAATTTAGATAAAGCCATTGCCAGAACGTGGGTGCCATGAGCCATCACATCTTTAAAGCCAGCTAACCGGGCACTCCATTTGGCCAGGTGAATGGGGTTGTAGTCGCCACTAATTCGCGCATAACGCCGCCCTACTCCAGGCTTAAACTGCAGTTGAGAATGCTCGGGCAAGGGAGTTAGTGCCGCGTGGGTTACCGCTGAATCGGATTTTGTTCTGGTACTCAGAATATCTACGGACGGCAGTCTGTAAAGATAGGTGCTGCTTACAGTCTGACAATGCTTACCGCCCTGGTTTACCTTAATGTTTACATCCACCTGAATGCCATATTGGTGTGGCGTTATGTTATTAAAGTAGCACTGTAAACACAGCTCCTCATTGCTAAGCGGTTGATACTGCCTGATTTCATTATCAACGTGGACTAAGCCAATCAATGAAAACGGTGAATTAGCATGTGATAAAGCGCCAATATGCTGTGATAATCCCAACAACTGTGGAAAGCAGGGATGCATGTTGTGGCTATGCCAGTCGTGGAGCTGGTTAAAAGCTTTTAATCTGGCGCTATAATCAGCCGGTGTAAAGTTACGGGTAGATGCAACATCGGGCAAAGGCATGCTTTGGTAGTCGGTGAACCACTGTTCGAGTAGCGGAACATCCGCTTTTTTTGTCGCCGCTTTGATTAATTGAAATACCTGCCTCACCACTAACTCCTTTTTGAGCGGCGTTCCGTCTTAAAGTCAATTTATACTATTTTCAGATATTTAGCATTTAAAAATAGTTAAATGATTAACTGCACCAATCTGTTTCCATCAGGCTGAGTTGCCGCTGGACAACGGTAACCGATTTTTCATTGTTAGCAACGCTTAGAGCCAGAGCAATACTGTATTGCGCATCGGCAAACTGATGTTTGAAGCACCATTCAGGTGCAACATCAGCTTCGTAGTCAGTAAGCTCAATGCGCGGGCAGGAGGTGTCGATATGATAAAAATAAAAACTGTCACCCGGTATCGCCATACCTTTGCCGTCGGCTTTGATGAAGGCTTCCTTTAAGGTCCAGACTTTGTAAAACAGCTGTAAGGCACTTTGTTCTTCACCTGCTTCAAGTGCTTTAGTGATCACCTGCGCCTCCTGAGGATGGAAATAATGCTGCGCGATATCAGCCATCCGGGGGCGCGCTTTCATATACTCAATATCAACGCCAACTGTCTGGCCTCTGGTGACTGCTATTACGATGGCATCATGGGAATGAGACAGATTAAATTGTAGTGGGCAGGCAGCATCCTCCAGCGTGGGTTTACCCTGCGCACCGGTTGTAAACCTGATGGACTGAGGCGGTATCCCTCCTATCAGAGCACTGAGAATTACACGTAAGCCCGCGCGACCAATAATTAACAATTGGCGTCGGCTTTCTGAGCGATAAGCTGCAGCCCGGCCTCTTTCATCCTCACTGAGCAAATGATGCAAAGTACCGATGCTTTGAGTACGCAATATATCCTTGATACTGAGCTGCCACAGATGAACTTCACCGGCACCTAAAGTATCAACAGGCGCTGAATAAACGAAACCGGGAAACATACAATCCGTTGAAATAGTTTTTACTGTAACATTAGTTTAAACTACCGTTTTTTCATATTAAAGCGTTCATAGTAAGGACAGTATCAACTATGGCTACACAGACAGAATCCGAATTAAAAATGGCTCAACTTATGGTAGAAGCCTTGAATCTTGAAGACATGGAAGCGGACGAGATCGATCCGGAGGAACAATTGTTCGGTGACGGGCTGGGACTGGACTCCATCGACGCACTGGAAATTTCACTGGCGATTTCAAAAGAATACGGTGTTCAGATTAAGGCAGAAGACGAAGGCACGCGTGAAGCCTTTGCCACACTGAGAAGCTTAACTGCGTTCGTAGAAAACAAAAAATGAGAAGAAGGCCTGCAAAAGATCAAGGATAACTCCCTCTGCCATCACAGGCCCCCGAGCAAATGAAAATAGATATCATCGACTACGAAACCTGCTCAGCAGCGGGTTTAAACCTCAAAGCGTTAAGAACTTCTCTTAAACATCACAACAGCGGACTTAGTAAAAATAATCTACCAGGTTCAGATTTGGATACCTGGATAGGCCTTGTTGAACAGGTCAGCAACGTGAATGATTTAGGCCGTTGGCAGAGTCGCAACAATGCGCTGGCCGCACTGGGTTACGAGCAAGGCACTATTCGCCAGACAGTCGCTGGGCTAATCAGCAAGTATGGTGCAGCCAGAGTGGGGCTCGTAATGGGCTCAAGCACTTCAAGTATCGACCGCACAGAGGCCGCCTATACACAACTGGATGAATCAGGTAACTTAACCGAGCAATTCAAGCAGCCATTTGTGCACAATCCTCATGCCCCCAGTTTGTTTATGGCTCACCTCACGGGTATTACCGGTCCTTCGCTCACCATTAATACAGCTTGTTCCTCGTCAGCGAAAGTCTTTGCCACCGGCGCCCGGTGGCTGGAAACGGGCATTGTAGATGCCGTGCTAGTAGGCGGTGTGGATACATTATGTTTAAGCGTACTGCATGGTTTTAACTCCCTGCAGCTGCTATCACCTAACCCATGCAAGCCATTCGACCAACATCGTGATGGAATCAATCTTGGTGAAGCATCAGGTTTTGCCGTGTTGCAAAGGCCTGGCGAAAACAGCAACAGTAGTGGCATCAGCCTAACCGGCTATGGTGAAAGCTCAGACGCGTATCACATGTCACATCCTCACCCCGATGGGCTGGGAGCCAGACTATCAATGACCCAGGCACTGGAGCGGGCGAATAGAGAAGCTGCTGAAATCGATTATATCAACCTGCATGGTACTTCAAGTCGTGCCAACGACCTGATCGAAGGGCAGCTAATTTCAGAGTTATTCCCAGGCACCACCCAGTGCTCGTCCACCAAAGCGTGGATGGGACACACCCTGGGAGCGGCCGGCATTACTGAAGCCATTATTGCTATGGATACCCTGAATACCAATATCATTCCTGGTTCAAAAAACCTCGAAACCCTAGATGAGGCCTTATCCCTTTCAATTAAGGCCAGCGATGAACACAAAGTGTGTCAGCACGTAATGACTAACTCCTTTGGCTTTGGCGGCAACAATTGTACGCTCTTGTTTAGCAGGTCAGAATAAAATGCAGGCAAAAAAACTAAAATGCAAAATTGCAGGTATTGGTGCCTGGGGCAGCTACTTTGATAGTTGGCAAGCACTGCAGCAGTTACTTGGCGGTGAACCATTACCTGAAACAAAAAACAAAGGGCCTAAACCAACCATCATTCCTGCCAACGAGCGTCGCCGGGCGCCTCTGCCAGTGCGTCTTGCGGTGGAGAGTTCATGGCAGGCAACCCAGTCGGCTGGCCTTGAGCCCGATACACTTACCTGCGTATTTGCATCCGGATTAGGTGATACAGAACTCACCGACTACATGTGCAGGACCTTAGCGTCTGAACATAAGGAATTATCACCCACCAAATTCCACAACTCTGTTCACAATGCACCGGCAGGCTACTGGACAATCAGTACTGGCACTATGAGTGCAGCCAATTCAGTAGCAGGATATGAAGAATCAGTTTCATTGACCCTGGCCGAAGCCCTCATCCAGAGTGTTACTGAACACAAACCGATGCTTGTTACCTTCTATGACGCACCGGTAGCAGACGTGCTTAGACCAATTCTGAGTAATCAGGAGACTTTCGCATTTTCGTTGGTAATTTTACCCGTTGATGCCAATACAGATGGCATAGAGATTACAGCCGAGGTAACCGCGGCAGAGCAACCTGCCTGGCCAGCACTGCAAAGCAGCAGTGAGTACATCTCGTCAATGTACGCAGATAACCCAAGCGCTAAAATCTTATGTCTGGCAGAGTTAATAGCAACATCAAACGGCAATAAGTCTGTGACCATGCCCCTGAGTCAGGGTACGTCAGTGTCGTTCACCCGTACGTAGGTAAGTTATGAAACACATTAATACGGATATTATCATCGCAGGCGCCGGACTGGCCGGAATGAGTCTGGCACTGCAAATGCTCAACCGTAATCCGTCAGTAAGCATCACGATTATCGAAAAGAGTACTTTTCCGGTGCACGATACCACCGCAAAAGTAGGTGAATCGACGGTGGAAATTGGCGCCCATTATTTTACTGACGTATTAGGGCTCGACGCCCACTTTAAAGAAAAGCATCTGCGTAAGTACGGACTACGTCTGTTTTTTGGCAATGTGGATGGCGACTACAGCGAGTATGATGAGCTCGGTGTAAGTGAACTTTTCGGTATACCAGCTTACCAGATTGAGCGCGGCACCTTAGAAAATTACCTTTATGAACTGCTCACCGGCAAAGGGGTAAATATCGTAGACGGTGCCATGTTGGGTGACATCACACTTGGTGACAAACAACACACCATTGAATGTACCCAGGGCAACGAAGCCTTTACTTTTACTGCCAGATGGCTGGTAGACGCCGCCGGCCGTCAGGCGCTGCTGAGAAATAAGTTACAGTTGCAACGTCCCACCGGTCATCAGGGCAATGCCGTATTTTTCAGAGTCGATAAACGCGTCATCATTGATGAGTGGTCTGATAATCCGGCCTGGCAGAACCGCGTATGTGAACCGGGTAAACGGTGGCTTAGTACCAACCACTTAATGGGGCCCGGTTACTGGATTTGGATAATCCCGCTGGCCTCCGGTGCCACCAGCTTTGGTATCGTAATGGATGATCAGGCCCTTGCCGACAGCGGCATTGAATCATTTGAAGACACCATGGCATGGCTTGAAAAAGAGCATCCGCTGTGTGCCAAATCCATTCATGACGCCGAGCTGCTCGACTTTAAAGTCATGCAGGGCTATTCCTACGGCTGCAAACAAATGTTCAGTGATCAGGGCTGGGCTATGACCGGAGAAGCCGGTGCATTCGCGGATCCATTCTACTCACCGGGCAGTGACTTTATTGCCCTTAACAACACCTTTGTTACGCATCTGATTGAGCGTGATTTAAAGGGTCAGGACATCCGCTTCGAGAGCGTTTTATTCCACAAGTTTTACGACGCCTTTTTTACTAACACGCTGTCACTATACAAAGATCAGTACGGCGGCTTTGGTGATCGCAAGATGATGTCGGTTAAACTGGTTTGGGATTACACCTATTACTGGGGGGTTTTTGCCCTGCTCTTCTTTACCGATGCGATAGGCGATATCGAGACCATGCGTAATATCACGCCGGATCTTATGAAAACGCAAAAGCTGAACCAAAGAATGCAAATGCTGCTTAGCGAACGCGCCAAAAAGCGTTTGGTTCTGCCGGCCAAGGGCGTGTTCATGGATCAGTTCCTGGTGCCTTGCTTAGGCGAGCTGAACGATATTCTGAAAGAGCCGAATGTTGATATCGCTAAAACGCTGGCTAAGAACATTGCCATCATGGAAAAGGTAGTACCGTACTTTGAAGACATGTTAAGTGATGATGCATCACCTGACATTGACGAAGAAGAACGCGCTATTCTTGGTGATTACAGGTCAAGCGTGCTGGCCTGATGAGCAGTGGCGTGCCGCGCAGCGCAAAGGATTTACTGCCAGTACTGATTTTCCTGGTCACCCTTGCTTATCCATTTTTGGTGTATTTAAACATCGATTCAGTTGAGCCGGGTTGGTTTGGCGCTGCATTGCTCGTGATGGCAGTATTTCGTCTGGTTATCACAGGAAAAAACCGCCAGCTCAGCGACTGGCTGATCACCGCGGTAATCGCGCTTTTCTGCAGCGTTATAATCCTTCTTGAGAGTGAAATACTGCTGAAATGCTACCCTGTGATGATGAGCATCGCCATGGGCCTGGTGTTTCTATCTTCACTCAAGGACAAGCAAAACCTTATTGAACGATTTGCCGCGGCCGGCGGCAAACAACCGCCAGAAGAGGCGCGCGGCTATCTGCAAAAACTCTGCATAGCCTGGGGTATCCTGTTATTGCTCAATGGTGCTGTAGCGGCCTGGACCGTGTGGTTTGCCAGTCTGGCTGTATGGACCTTATATAATGGGTTAATATCCTACCTGCTCATTGCCGGATTCGTGGTGATTGAGCTGGTGTACCGAAATTACTATAAAAAGAAGCATAATATTGTCGATGAGTAACCAAGCGCAGGCTTTAAACGCCTTGTTTAAGCCCTCAGAAGGGCCACAAATCCTCAGCATTGATTCGGCTGATAACTCTGTACTGATTACCCTGCATGTCCCCGACCAGTTAAGCTGGTTTGACGGCCATTTTCCTGAACAAAAAGTGCTGCCCGGTGTGGTACAGGTTGATTGGGCGGGTAAACTGGCCCGGGCCCTGTTTGTTAAGGATGATGCATTTCAACAGCTGTCTAATATCAAGTTCAAAACCATGGTGATGCCGGATACCGCCATGCAGCTTGAATTAACTTTCAACGCGGCAAAACACAGCATTAAATTTACTTACTTTAACGAAACTGACTCGTTTTCTTCGGGTAGTTTTAAGTTTATACCATCATGAAATACTGCATCATCGTTCCACACTATAAACACGAAGTGTTATTTGAGAAATTTCTTCCGGCGCTGGCATCGCTTAACCTGCCATGTATTGTTGTTGACGATGGCAGTGGCGAGCAGAGTGTGAATACCGTGCAGGCGTTGCTGGCAGATTACCCCGACTTTCACCTGATCCGCCATCAGACCAATCGCGGTAAGGGCGCTTCTGTGATCACCGGCTGTTACCATGCCAGTGCGATGGGGTTTAGCCATGTATTGCAACTCGATGCCGACGGCCAGCACAACATCGACGATGCGCAGAAGCTTCTCGACTATAGCAAACAACACCCGGACTCATTTATCTCGGGTCAACCCTATTTTGATGAAACTGCGCCATTTGCCCGCAAATACGGACGCAAAATCACTGATTTCTGGGTTGCCCTGGAAACTTTATCGCTGCAAATTAAAGATGGTTTGTGTGGATTTCGCGTGTATCCGATAAAACAGATCGAGCGCGTCTTTGATAACTACTATCTTGGCCCCCGCATGGATTTTGATCCGGAGTTATTGGTTAAGGCTGTATGGGCCGGTATTGATCTGCACTTTATTCAGACCAAAGTGGTTTATCATGAAAATACCGTGTCGCATTTTCACTATCTGAAAGACAACCTGATGCTTATCAGACTTCACGTAAGACTGATGTTTGGTATGCTGATCCGCCTGCCTAAGTTGCTTTATGTCCGACTGAGCTCATTACTTGGTAAGTCATGACAGTGGTAAAAGAAAATAGCGATATCAACCAGGATCACTGGTCACAAACCAAAGAGGCGGGCACCCTGGCAGGCATGCGGTTTGTGTACTTCCTTTACCGACTGTTCGGCCGCTGGATATTTACGCTGATCATGTACCCTGTCGCCCTTTACTTTGTGCTATTTCGGCCTGATCAGCGAAAAGCGTCGCTCAAGTATCTCCGCGCACATTACCGTGTTCGTCCTGCAATGTGGTCCCAAAAACCCGGCTACTGGCATGTGTTATTGCATTTTCATCACTTTGCCGAGGTTATCTTAGATAAATTACTTGGCTGGCTGGATGAGATAAAGCCAAGCGACTTTGTGCTTACCTCCCCCGAAAAAGTCGACAAATTATTGAATGACTCACGGGGTCAGCTGATCATAGGCTCACACTTTGGCAACCTGGAGTTTTGCCGGGGTTTTATGCATCGCTACAATCACCACGATAAAACCATCAATATTCTGCTTTACGATAAGCACGCGGGCAACTTTGTCCGGATGATGCAGAGTCAAAACGATGCGTCGCGTATGAATGTATTTCAGGTTGATGAGTTTGATGTGACAACGATCATGATGCTCAAAGAGAAAATCGACGCTGGCGAATGGGTGTTTATTGCCGGTGACCGAATTCCCCTAAGTGGCGTAAACCGCACTGTTAACGTTAACTTTCTGGGCGCCACTGCGCCGCTGCCAATTGGCCCTTATATGCTGGCTAAAGCCCTGGCCTGCCCGGTTAAACTAATGTTTGCCTATCGCAGTCCTAAAGTTAACCAAAAAGTCTTGTTCGATGTTTCAGAGCTGTGTGACTCACTGGAGATCAACCGCAAAACAAGACAGCAGGACCTTACAGGCTATGCTCAGAAATTTGCTGATAAGCTTGAGGAGCATTGCCTTGAGTCGCCGTATCAGTTTTTTAATTTTTATGACTTTTGGCAACCCGGTACAGATTATTCGCAGTTAACCGGCCACAAACAGGAAGGGGTTCAGTAGTGCTTGATTCACGCTTTGACAGTCGGTTGTTTGAATTAATACCTCACCGACCTCCTATGTTACTCATTAATAAAGTGTTGAAGGTAGATGAAAGATCTTCTTCATCTTTAGCGCTGGTTGATGAGGAATCACCATTTTTTGAACCCGGGCTTGGGGTACCTGCCTGGATAGGCCTTGAGTATATGGGTCAGACAGCCGCGTTAATTGCAGGTCATCAGTTGCAACAAGGTCTGGTTTCTCCCCATTTGGGCTTCCTTCTCGGCACCCGCGCTTATAAAGCTCAATGCAGTTACTTTGAAACAGGCGAATACACGGTGCGGTGCGAAGAAAAAGCAATCGTCGGTGACGGGCTTGCAACGTTTGATTGCTTCATTGAGAATTACAACAAAACTTCACAAACAATAGAATGTCTGGCGACAGCCAGTTTGTCGGTATTTCGCCGTCAGATATAAAAAGGATGTACCTTGAGCAACAATAATTTCAGGCGTGTGGTAATTACTGGAGCAGGCGTTGTGTCTGCACTTGGCGATGACTGGGCACAAGTCAAAGCCACTATCGAGTCCAACAAGTCAGCCGTGTGTTTTATGCCTGACTGGCAAAAATACGAAGGACTCGGGACTTACCTCGCTGCGCCGGTGCACAACTTCGAGCTGCCAGCGCACTACACCAAAAAAAGAAAACGCAGTATGGGCAGAGTGGCTCAGTTGGGTGTGCTGGCCACCGAGCGGGCGCTTACTGATGCTAACCTGCTTGATGATCCGGTGATTCGCTCCAAAGCCACCGGCGTTGCTTACGGCTCAGCAACCGGCAGCAGTCAGGCGGCGCTGGAATTTGCGCCAATGCTTGAGAATATGTCAACGTCGCGTATCAACAGCAGCACCTATTTGCGCATGATGACGCACACGGCCGCCGTTAACATCAGCGTGTACTTTGGTACCCAGGGGCGCATGCATACCACATCGAGTGCCTGTACTGCGGGTAGCCAGGCTATTGGTTACGCCTACGAAGCGATTCGTTATGGCAAACAGGACGTGATGATCGCCGGCGGGGCGGAGGAATTATGCCCCTCACAAGCCGCTGTTTTCGATACGCTGTTTGCAGCAAGTACCAAGAATGACACGCCAGAAGCCACGCCACGTCCCTATGACAGAGACCGTGACGGCCTGGTGTTAGGTGAAGGCGCCTGTACCCTCATTCTTGAGTCTTATGAACACGCCAAAGCCAGAGGTGCAAATATTCTGGCCGAGGTAAGCGGCTATGCCACAAATACCGACGGCACCTTTCTGGTAAAACCAAACCTTGAAACGGTTACCCGGGTGATGCGCGAAGCCATGGAAGATGCCGAAGTCACGCCCGAGCAAATCGGTTATGTATCTGCCCATGGTACCGCAACACAGCACGGTGATATTGTTGAAAGTCAGGCAACCTATCAGGTTGTAGGGGCAAAGCCTGTTAGCTCGCTTAAGAGTTTCACCGGGCATACTCTGGGTGCCTGCGGCTCTTTTGAGGTATGGGCCACAATCAATATGATGAAAGACAAGTGTTTTGCGCCTACGCTTAACCTGGATAACATCGATCCGGAATGCGCACCGCTGGACTATATTCAGCACGAATGCAGAGAGATATCCACCGATTACTTTATGAGTAATAACCTGGCCTTCGGTGGCATCAACACCTCTCTCATTATAAAGCGCGTATAACTTTATTTCATCCAGGCGGGGAGACCTCGTCTCCCTGGCTGATGTTTAATACAGCTCTAGTTACGCGGTTTTCTTAACGATGCATGCAGCGCATCAATGTTTTTCCTCAACAATTTTCCGTTGGGCTCCCGCGGCAACGCATCCACCACATAAACCGGGCGCGGTACAAATGCGCTGTCCAGGTGTTGTTTTAAGAAAGCCAGCAGGTCGGCTTTCTGAACACCCTCTTTCAACGCCACTATGGCAACCAGTCGCGTTACCTGATTGGCGTCCTGCGGATAAAACACAAAGCCATCTTCCAGACCTTGATAACGCAATAATGTCTGGTTGATAGTGAATAACGAGCCGCGCTTACCGGCGATTTTCACCAGATCAGACGCCCTGCCAGCAAGCACAAAACGATTTTGCTCCTGAAACTCAATAACATCCTGTAATTCAGTTGCTTCAGGCAGGTGTTCAGCTGTAACTGTTGTCGTATTTGCCTGTTGAGAAAAGTGTATTCCGGAGAACTTTAACCAACTATTTTCAGTTGCCGTTCGCCGTACCGCCATCGAACCCACCTCGCTGCACCCATACACTTCTCTTAATGGCGCCGAAAAGGCGCTTTCAATTTCTTTAGCAAGCTCAACTGTGAGTGGCGAAGTGGCACACAATACCGAATGTAAAGGCTCTACTGTCTCAACACTGGCATGTAGTGCCCGTAAATGAACCGGTGTTGAAACCAGCATTCGCGGCTCAGGCAGCATATCGAGCGCGGCCAGAATATCCTGAGGAAATAGCGGCTTTGCATCGCTCATACAAATATCACTGAACATTGCCAGCAATACTGACGTCTCAAGCCCCCACATATGCTGCGCTGGCATAGTTGCCAACTGATAAACGGTGTACGGGCTATCCGGAACCATAAACTCATAGTTAATCGCACTGCTGCGATGCAGGGTATGCCAGTATTTGAGGTTAGGTTTAGATTTTCCGGTAGAGCCGGAGGTAAAGCTTATGCAGGCCAACTGGTCATCGGCAATCATCGGGACGGAGTATTCACTATTGCCAGCAGCCACCAATGAAACACTCAGAATATCCATGGCTGGTACCCCGTCCATCACATCGCTGCCATCGTGGATGATATAGCATCCCGCGTAATCTTCACTGAGCTCTTTTTGCGTGGTGGTATTTTTATTCGGGGGCAGTAAATTCACATCGCCACGCTGAATTGCTGCGCAAAAACCGACTAAAAAAAGATAGCGATTCTCGCAAAGGTTAATGGCATGCTTACCAGCTGGCAGACTTTCAGCCACTCGGTAAACGTGGGCAACAAACTGATTTGTATCGATAACACCGCAGTCCAGGCCGAGCGCTTCAATCGGTTGAGTTAAATAAGCGATATGATCGTGCGGCTGGCGCGTTACCAGGGGAAATGTATTTGACATGAAACGTGTTATTTTAATTGTGTAGGTGAATACCAGACCGGCCTAGCGTCCTTGCCCGTATTCGCTTTATTTTCGATAATCGCTAGTTTAAACTACTGCAAAATTAAAAACTAACATTGTATCAAGGAATGATTGCCCGTTAATCGCGTCATTGCTGATCATCGTAACGGGACCAGTCTTCAATAATACCAGAATGGTTCCCCACATTTACCGGCAGAAAGTCTGCTCTTTTTCAGAGTATCATCACATTTAGTTTTATCATGCTAAAACAACAGTTCATTTCCACACCAGTTAAAGAAGTACTGGCCGACAATAACACTTTAGCGATTATTCCGTTGGCTAAACAGTGTGAGCCCTTTGAAGCCGGAATGATTACCACTGGCCTTGAAGGCATAGCCGCGCCGGCACCCAGCGAAGTCTGGACGGTTTCGCAGCCCACTGAGCGGGGCCAGACTGGCAACACCTACTGGTCGAAAACCAGTGAGCTAATTTGCCTCGCCCACTGGCTTAGCAAAGATGAATGCGACAACATTGAGCACTATACGCAAAAAGCGTATGAATCAGTTTTATCAGTTATGACCGAGCAGGGTTTTACCTATCCGTTTCGCTTCTGGAATTATCTGCCTGCCATAAACGAAGGGACCGGCGATGACGAACTGTATAAGAAGTTTTGTACCGGCCGTCTTAAAGCATTTGAGAACGCTGGCCTGACACCGGCTAATTTTCCCGCAGCTTCTGCACTGGGTCATCACTCTGATGGTGCCGTTGTTTATCTGTTTGCCAGTAACCAACCCCCACAGCATTTCAAAAATACTAAGCAGGTAAACGCCTACGAATATCCCCGTCAGTACGGTATTAGTAGCCCGTCCTTTGCCCGTGCAACAGCACTTACCCTGAGCAATGTAAACTACCTGTTTATCTCAGGAACCGCGAGTATTACCGGCCATCAGACCCTGGGGGAAAATGATCTCGAAAAGCAGTTAGAGGTAACGCAAAGCAATATCGAGCACCTGCTCACGAATGCTAATCCTGAAAACCTGTCACTATCCACCTTTAAAGTTTATGTCCGCCATCCCGCTGATGTGGCATTCACTCGAAGCTGGCTGGAAGCCCGCTATCCGGGCGTAGAAATGCTGTTTACCATTGCCGACATATGCCGTAAAGAATTACTGGTCGAAATAGAATGTTTCTGTATTTAGCGATTCGCCAGTCTTGCAGCGGCAGGGCCTGATGATGCAACTGACCCGCTTACGTAAAGCCTGGCAAATTAGTACTGCCGCGATTTGTTATTTCCTGTTTGGGTTAGGCGCCCTGATTGTGGGCATTTTTTTTCGGCTGCTGAGCCCTTTGCCGTTTATCCCCGCCGCCAGAAGACAACGTATGATCCGTTGGAGCGTTCATAAAGGGTGCTTAACCTTTATCCGGATCATGCGTTTTTTTGGCCTGATCCGATATACATTTGACGTGGACTCAATGAAACAAGCCCGCCCCGGGCATATAGTGATAGCCAATCACCCTTCTCTTATTGACGTTGTGTTGTTGTTAGCGGTCAATGAGCAGATGTGCTGCTTTGTGAAAAGTGCCGTCTGGGAGAGCATTTTTACCGGTGCAGTCGTTCGTCAGGCCGGTTATATCCCCAATAATGCTGAGCAGGTGTTACCCATGGCAGCTGCTAAGCTGGAAGCCGGTGAGAATATTTTGATTTTCCCGGAAGGCACGCGCACCAAGGAAGATAACGTTATCCGCTTTAAACGCGGTGCCGCGAATATGGCGGTGGCGGTTAATGCCGCAATTATGCCTGTCGTCATTGAGTGTCATCCCAGGGCGCTAAAGAAAGGTGATAAGTGGTACGATATTCCCCCGGGCGGCCCGGAATTTAAATTAACCTCAAAAAACCTGATTACCCTTGAAGATTGTATTGACACAAGCCTGCCAAGGCCGAAACAATACAGACAACTCACAAACTATCTGGAAAGTTATTACCAAAGCCAGCTTATTGCGGTTTCAGATACAAACATTCCCTCTGAAAAATAAGAATTAGTGAATAAATATGAACACAGAAAAAGAAAATATCCTTGCACAAGTACGTGAAACCCTGGTTGAACTGTTCGATCTTGAGCCATCGGACGTGGTACCTGAAGCTAAGCTCTACGAAGATTTGGATATCGATAGTATCGATGCGGTAGACCTGCTAATTGATTTGAAAAAATCTACCAACGTCGACCTTACTCCAGCACAGTTTAAACAGGTACGCACTATTCAGGACGTTGTCGACGTATTAGCAGAACTATCCGTTAAGGCGTAAAAGGCCATGAAAAAAGTAAGCCTGGATATTGATATTCCTTTTTTTGACGTCGATGCGTACCGGGTTGTATGGCATGGCAATTATCCTAAGTACATTGAAATGTCCCGGTGTGCGTTACTGTCGGAGATTGGTTGTCCTTACAGCGTAATGGAAGAACACGGTTTTTTCTTTCCCATCGTTGATATCCAGGTGAAATACGTTAAGCCACTAGTATTTGAGCAAAAAGTGGTTATCGAATCCTGGCTGACTGAGTGGGAAAATCGTCTGAAGATTAGTTACGTGATTAAAGATAAAGCGAGCGGTGAAATATACACCAAAGCCAAAACCACCCAGTTTGCCGTTGCAATGCCAGACCAGATAACACAGTTTGAATCACCGCCTTTCCTGGTGGAAACGATCAATGCATGGCTAAACAAGCATGACTAAAGTGTGGCAAGGGGTTTTTGTATATGTACTTCTGTGTGGTTTAGTACCGCGCCCTGTACCAGCCTCTCCCAGCCAACCCGATGAAGCCACGCTGCTGGAAGAGATTTTTCCGTCTGGCTGCCATTTTTCGGGCCAGTTTTTACAACAGAAAACCATTCAGGGCGTCCCGGTTCCCCTCAAGTCAACCGGCGACTTTTATCATTCCTGTGATCTGGGATTGATCTGGCATACCCAGACGCCCTTTAATGAAGCTATTCTCTATGTAAACAGTAGCAATAACTTTAAAGCCGATGCCAACGGTGCTTTGGCACCATTAACCGGCACCACCCGCTACATAATGTCAAACATCTTTGTTCGGTTACTTAAGGGTGATACCAGCTACTTTACTGACGAATTTGCTATCTCTGCAGATATACAATCAGGTACCGTAACATTGCGCCCTGAAAGTGAATATATTCGCAAAGGACTCGATTCCATTATAGTCAATAAAACGACCGACCAGGAAAAAGGTGTGACACTGAATATCGAGGTGCTCGATGCTACTGGTCAGCGCACAGATGTGCTGATAAGTGCAGTTGAGCAATACGACTTCAGCGGCAAAAGAGCGGCCTATGAGCAATGCGAGGCGCTTTATTCAGACACTTCATGGTGTCAGGTGTTACGCTCTCCGTCCCGCTACTGACCGGTAATTGTTACAAATGAAAAACCTGCTGTTGCCGCTCACTTTTATCCTGGTAGTTATCATCAGTGCTGCTGTCTTTGTCATCAATATCAAAGACTTTCGGATAGATACAAACCTCAATGATTTAAACCCGACGCAAATTAATGAGCCGGGCTTAAAAAAGGCCATAGATTCCCTGACCGTTGATATCAGTCAGCGCTTTATGGTGGTAATCAAAGGCGACGATAAAACCGCGGTACTAAACAGCAAAACAGCCCTGCAGGACAAACTTAATGCCCTGCCGGAATTAACGGTTGTCAAAGATACAGAACTGCAAAACGACTACCTCAACGTTTTGTCTGCTTATCGGTTTTACCTTCTGTCAGACGACCAGCGCCGCTCACTTGAGGTTAATAGTCACCAGCAAATCGCCGACAGTGCCTTGCGCAAGCTTTATCAGATTGGCGATGGTGTCAGACTGATTCCTTTTGAACGGGATCCCCTGGGTTGGTTTTCAGATTATCTGCTGACCAGTTTTGACAACGAGGACATGCCCTTCCAGGCGTCGAATCCAGACACCCAAAACGAGACGACATCTTTTTCTGTGATGTTCAGCACCTTTCCACAGGGGATGGCAGCGCAACAATCGGTGTATAGCCAGATTCAGGCGCTAGAAAAGCAAATCAGCGAGCGCTATAACGTCACGGTTTTACGCTCGGGAATGTTCTTCTTTGCGGTCGACTCGGCGCAATCGGCAAAAGCCGATATCCAGCTTATTGCGGTAGGCTCTGTGGCTGGCATATTGCTGTTAATGATGTTGGTGTTTCGCTCACTACTGCCCCTATTTTTGTCGCTAACATCCATCGCTATCGGTGTTGGCTTCGGTGTAATGACCAGTACCCTGGTTTTCGGCTCCATTCACGTTCTGACCATTGTTTTTGGTGCCAGCCTTATCGGAATTGTTGTCGACTATTCATTGCATTACTTCTACCATTACCTGGCTCACCGGCGCGACTCAGATCCCCCCCACTCCGGCATGTTGTTTCGGGCAATGCTGCTGAGTGTCATTACGTCACTGGTGGGATACGGCGCATTAGGCCTGTCTGAACTGTTGATCCTCAAGAAAGTTGCCTTATTTTCCTGCACGGGTCTGGCCATGGCCTGGCTAAGCGTAATGCTACTAGGCCCTCTGGTTATTCGCCGGCCTATCGAAGCACGGCAGTCATTATTAAAAAGCGTTATCCACGGCTGTCAGCTGGTCTTCGCTCAACGCCCCAGGGTGTTAGTGCTTGTCGGGCTCGTCATTAGTTTTGCCTGCGCTGGCTATATTTATTTTGGCAACCCCAAAACCAATGACGATCCGAGGCGCTTTTTTCACGTTTCCCAATCCTTATTGAGCCAGGAGCAGGAAGTCGCTAATTTAACTCAAATCTATGAACCAGGACGCTATTTGCTCATCCGGGGGGAGAACCCTGAGGCTATATTTACCGCACTGGGTGCTATCAATAACGCTAACGGTGTTGAGCCCCATGCCATCACCAGCGTGGCAGATTATCTGCAATCCCCGCAACAACAACTCAATAACTATGCGCTACAAGCGAAGCTGTACGAAGAAGGTGGAGCCTTGGACACGTTCACGGCTACCATTGGAATAGCCCCCCAAGTAAGCGAGCAGGTAAAACAGGATTATAAACTGGCTGCCGGTGACCCTCTTCGTTTTAGTGAGTTACTAAACCGGTTGCCTTCTTTACCGCCTTTATGGTTTGAACACGAACGCACCATTTACAGTTTCGCCCTGATAAGAAAAGGCAGTGATCTGGCAGCTATCGAAGCAGCTAGCAACACAATTGATGGCGTGGAATATGTCAATACGCTGGCCAACGCCAGCAAAGCATTAAAAGCTCAGCGTGAAACAGGCACCAAACTGCTGTTTCTGGCTTATGCGCTAATAGCCATGTTGGTTGGCGCTTACTATCGTAATATATCAGCAGTGCTCTTGCTTCTTATTCCGGCTTCAGCCAGCCTAATAGCCATCGCGCTGGTTAGCGCGCTGGGACACTCCATCAATGTGTTTCACGTTATGGCGTTATTTTTAGTACTCGGTCTGGGCATGGATTACATTATATTTGCCAAAGAAATGGCCAGCCACCCGGACACCACTCAGCAGGCTATATTGCTTTCAGCAGTGACCAGCCTGTTATCCTTTGGGCTTCTCGCTTTTAGTTCAATGCCGATTGTGCAGGCCTTTGGTAGCATTATCCTCATTGGCAATACCATTAATTTTATAGCAGCAATCAGCCTGTTTAATACCAATCAGAATACACATGAGAAAGGAAATTATGGCCGATAAACAACGAATTCTGGTCACCGGAGCCAGCAGCGGCATTGGCAAAGCAACCGCTTATAAGCTTGCTGAGCAAGGGTTCGCAATAGCAGTTCACTATCGCAGTGGTAAAGATTCAGCTGATCAGGTCGCCACGGATATTATTCAAAGTGGTGGTTCAGCCGTCACGGTGCAGTTTGATATTGCTGATCGGGAAGGCACGAAAGCGGCCATTGAGAATGATATAGAACAAAATGGTGCGTACTATGGCGTGGTATGTAACGCCGGTGTCACCAGGGATACGGCCTTTCCGGCGATGACCGGCGATGAGTGGGATGGCGTTGTACACACCAACCTCGATGGCTTTTACAATGTTCTGCACCCTACGATTATGCCGATGATCCGTTTGCGTCAGGGGGGCAGAATTGTCACTTTATCATCCGTATCAGGGCTAATGGGCAATCGTGGCCAAACTAACTACAGCGCCTCTAAAGCGGGTATTGTAGGCGCTACTAAAGCGTTAGCCATTGAGCTCGGTAAACGCAAAATAACGGTTAACTGTGTCGCCCCCGGAGTTATCGAGACAGGAATGATCGAAGGCGCAGTGGCCGACGAAGCGAAAAAAATGATCCCCCTCGGGACATTCGGCCATGTGGATGATGTGGCAAATACCATCGGATTTTTGGTATCTGACCAGGCCAAATACATCACCAGGCAAGTAATCAGTGTTAATGGTGGGATGTACTAGGCAAAGTAGCCTGTCCCACCCATTTAAAATAATGATCTCAAAAAAGGAGTTTCCAATGAGACGAATCAGCGCTGCCTTTATGGCTTTTATACTATCTTTCAGCACCATGGCCGAATTGACGGGCGACCAGCAGGAAATAGCAAATCAGTTGCTATCAGGTGATTTAAGGCAGCTAAAAGCCGCTTCTCAACGTATCTTTAAACAAGAGATAAGCAACCCGGAGCTGTTAGACATCGCCGCCGAGATCCTGCTTACCAAATACCCCGAAGCCTATACCAGCGAGGTTGACACCCTGGCATGGCTTGCGCGTGCCATAGGCTCTTCAGAGAATGGACGCTATTACGGTGTACTGTCAGAAGTGGTCAGCAAAACGAAAATCGACAAACTGGAACGCCACGCTGATAAAGCACTGGATAACCTGCCTGGCGCAACAGGTGAACAGTACGTGGCGGGCATGTACACACTTCCAGAAGGCGTTTTCGATAAAGAGGAATCTTCAGAACGGGTGGCGCGGTTAAAAGAACTGATGCTAGCCGGTGATCTTGCTTCGTTAAAACAAGCAGCTAAAGAGATTGTTAGCACCAGAACCGTTGATCAGGAGCTTACTGATATTGCTGCCGAGGCGTTACTGCGGAATTATCCTTCGGCCACCAAAGCGCAGATCGATACCTTGGCCTGGTTAACTAATGCCATTGGCAGCACCGGTCTGGCGCGCTATAAGCAGGTGTTACAGGAAGTCGAAGACAACAGCGATTTCAGAAAACTGCGTAAATACGCTGAAAAGAACAAAGACAAACTGGCTGAAGATAGCGTTGTCCAGTATCAGGCCGGTATGTTTGACCAGCCCATGCCCGATTACACTTACTAACATGATGATTGTTGGCCAGAGAAAGGTGACTTTTTCTGGCCAGCTTGCGTTATTGTCCTTCGAAGATTGTCTGCTTTCTTCTGGGATAGCGACCTAACACTTCCTCACCAGGCTCCCAGAAAGGTAACTGACCACTAAGCACAGCTGTGCGATAGTAGTGGATTGGCCACATATGCGCAGTCCCCTGATATTGTTTGTCTGCCAGTCTCAGCGCACTGACGTCAAAGGTATGAGTGTGCTCTACCGGTACATTACTGCCGGGAACGTTATCATTAATATCGATATAAGCGTCACTGATGTCTGCGCAGGAACCAAAGTGTTGCGTCCCATAATGCCACTGAAAACCACTGTATGGCCCCAATGGATCCAGGTAAGTCGTGTGCACAAACAAATCAGGTTTGATTTGTTTTAGCGCTTCACAATATCCATAAGCCATAAATGCGCCGGCACTGTGGGCGATTAGATGGACCTTTTTTAGCTGGCTATGCTCCGCAAGGTCTTCTCCCAGTTGGAGGCCTATTCTGCGCGCATTATTGGCAACCCGAAAAAGGTTCGTTGAATAGTCATACCAATCTATCGTTGCCACCTGCTGTGTGTTGGTTAATACCGTTGTTTCAAGGGCTTTTGCGAAAGCGTTCGGCCACGAATCTGGGCTGTCGTCTTTACCGTGAATTAAAATGATCAACTCGTCTTTATTGTCACTCACCACCGGAGCCTCAACATCGAACGTCATAGGCCAGGGAAAATAAGAAAAGACCACAAAGCCCAGAGTGACGACAAAAAATGGAATCGCCGGCCAGACGAACAAAATCATCAGCCAGGATTTTACCGTTCGTTTATAGATTATGTTGTTTAAAAATGTCCACTTCGCCATACGCCAGGTTCCAATAGGATAACAACCAAAAAGCTCGGCTATATCCCCCTGGAGACTCCTTCTCTACCTTAAACTGGGTTTCTGATTCGCCACTACAAATTATGATGACTAAACCGGTATTCTCGTTGTGTAAGGAGTCACTATAGCACTGCTGAGCCATGGATTTCCCGAATAATAGCTCATTGGTATACTTATCACACTAAGACGTATTGGACGATATTCGTTACGAAGCTCTGAGCGTTGCCTTTCAGGTCGGTGATAGTCAGAACAGGAGGTGGAACAAGCGCAAGAAAGGGGCGGCATCGTTAAATTCTATTAGTCAGTCCATACGCAACGTGAGAGATAGCTCTCACTATCGCACACGCGCCAACTCAGCTCCCTGACTCATTTGGTTTTGGCAAGCAGTTTAAGGTGTTCACCTAACTCACCAGCACTTAAAGGTCTTGACCAGTAATACCCCTGGCCAAAATCACAGCCCATTTCGAGTAGAATTTGTCTGGTCGCTGCATCCTCTATCCCTTCGGCAACGGTACTCATTCCGAGGCTGCGAGCCATTGTAATCATCGCCTGCACCAGGGGTACATCGTTGTCATCCACGGTAAGAGGATGAATAAACGAACGATCAATTTTAAGCGTGGAAGCGTTGAACCGGCGTAAGTAGGCTAAATTTGAGTATCCGGACCCAAAGTCGTCAATAGCGATGGTAATCCCCATTTTGCTGAGCGCCGCCAGTTGCGCCACAATACCGGATGAGTCATTGATAAACAGCGACTCTGTCAGCTCGATTTCAAGCGCCTCGGGCGGCAAGCCTGCCTGCAGTAATGCATCCTCGATATGACCTTGCAATAAGCCATCATTAAATTGCAAGGCTGATATATTTACCGCCACACGCAGATCGGGTAAACCGCTTTGGCGCTGGCCAGCACAAAACAGGCAAGCCTGCTCTATTACCCAGCTGCCTAGCTGATTAATGACGCCCGCGGTTTCTGCCAGAGGAATAAAAATGTCCGGGCCAATCATGCCACCTTCTTTTTGTGGCCAGCGTAACAAAGCTTCTATCACCAATGGTTGCCCGGAATTCAGATCGACAATGGGTTGATAATGTAAATCAAACCCACGAGCATTCACCGCACTTCGTAATTTCTGTAATAATCTGAAGCGCTCTTCGCTAAGCTCATCCTGCTCTGGTGAGTAAAAGCTATAGGTATTGCGGCCATCATTTTTTGCCTGGTACATGGCAATATCAGCTTTGCGGCACAGCTCTTTGAAGTGCTCGCCGTCTTTGGGCGCCACAGCAATACCGATTGAAGAGGAGATCACTACCCGGTTTTGCAACACCTCAAACTCCCTGGCGCACTCTTCGAGCAAACTGCTGACAAAATCTGTGAGGGCATCATTGTGTTCACGGTCTCCGCCACACGGCGTAAGCACCAAAAACTCATCGCCGCCAAACCGGATGAGGTGCTGCCCCTCTCCCAGCCGGTCACTGAGGCGCTGAGCCAGCTCTTCCAGTAACACATCGCCTGCCCCATGACCAAGCGCATCATTGACGGGTTTAAAGTTATCCAAATCCAGAAACAGCATGGCCAACTGAGTATTATTGCTTTTGCTCTGCTCCAATAAACGCTCAAACAACAGTTCACCATGTAAGCGGTTGGGTAATTGTGTGAGAGGATCGTGATGAGCAAGGTGCTGGATTTGCGCGCGGCTGAGTTGCACTTTGTCGTTTTCATTTTGCAGCGATGTCATAAGTTGTTTGATATCGCGAACCAACACATAAACGCCGAAGCCTGTAATCAAAAAGATTATCTGTACAAATATCAGATGCTCCCAGCTCACTCGGGGTGTACTGGGCGATACATAGCCCTCCAGATTGAGCCATACCAACACCGAGCATTGAACTAAAGTGAGCGTTATCAGCGTACTAAACAGCCCCACCCCGCCCAGTAACGCCGCGAATATCAGTAAACAGGGATAACCAATGATAGCAATGTCAAACAGGCCAGCCCCCACCAGCGAAAGAGCAAATAGCATAGCCGACATTGCGCTTAACAAAACAAAGGATGATGCCTGTATTTTATATTTATAAGCCAGCAAAAACGCGCCAACCAGTGAGACCAAACCAGTCAAAAAAATACTGGCTGCTATCCCTCTGGCTATCAGTACTGATATCAACAGTCCCAACGCGCTAACGCCGCAAATTTGTAGTAACCGGTGACGACGGACCTGCGCCAACGCCCCAACGGAATTGGCATCGACGATAGTGTCCGGTATATTATTGTTGTCCATCTAGGCTGCCTGTGAATACTGAAATATCACTATAGCATCAAGTATAAGGGCCCTCTATACTCCGGGAGTTAACCGGTAAATCAAACATCTCTAACTCATCCCATAATGAGTACATAACCGGTCATCACCAGAGCGGTAAGAATTAGCATAATCGAAACAATTGCGCCCACCTTCATTTGCTTTATACCTGCCATTACTACGTTAGAAAAAGGGGGGACAGCATTGCGTCGCCACTTACATATACGATGGGCATACACAATCGTGCCGGTAGTACAAAGACTGGTTAAGATAAAACCAAAAACAAAATATACCGTTTTAGACCAGTAAGCGCCCCAGCTACCAAAATGAAGCGGGTCGGCCGCTTCTGATATACGTGCATGTACAGACAGTTCACTTCCAAATCGCTGTGACAAACATTCCCCGGTTATCGGGTCAAAAATAAGATTATTCGCGCGGTCACGGACTAAAACGGTATCGCTCTGGCCATCAACTCTTACAGGCTGGCCAGATTTTACCGGCAAGAAAATAGATGAAATGCGCAAACCTGGCCGTAAAGAGGAAGACTGCCGGATAACCTGCGCAAAAATATCCGGTTCTACCCTGCTCGTATGTTGCTGTACCGGCAAACTGCTAACTGTACCGTTGGCGGGGTAGTCAGCAGCAAGCCCATGTTTCTCAACAAAGTACCACACGCTGGTAAGTGCAATAATAAGTAGCAGCCAGCTACTCCACAGTCCGGTAAATCTGTGCATGTCACCCCAGAACACCCGGGCGTTGTTATTCCTTGGCAGACGCCATAATCCTCGCCACCAATGCTTATGCAGCGCAAGCCCGGTGATAAGCGAGATACACAATAAGAATCCGGTAGCAGAGACTATCGTCAGGCCAATATTTAACGGCAACATCAAATGCCTGTGCAGGCGACGAAGCACAGTCTGCCAGTTTAACCACACGCCACTACCCTGATATTCGAGTGTTTCCGGATTAAAAAACAAGCGGTACCGCTGCCCGCTTTCATCAAGTAGTATTGCTTGTGCGGCAAAGCCTGGATGTAATGGTGCTGACAACTGATAAACCTTATCACCCTCCGCCTGTGCCAAAACAGCCCGGTAGTAGGCTGACCAATCCAGAGGTTTATCGGTGGCTGTCGATCTTATTGCCGGGTTAGTTAACCAATCAAGTTCGTGTGACAACACTGCCAACGTGCCTGTAAACATAATAAAACTCAACAACACAGCCAGCGGGAAACCTGCATAGCTGTGCCATCTGTACCACTGTTGTTTATTCATTGACTGAGCGACTGTATACGGCAAGCTCAGCCAGAATGAATAAGCGCTGCATGGACATTAAAAGTCGTAGCTGAGCTGCACTACCACCTCTCTGGGCTCACCCGGGAAGTGACCGTTTCGTTCGCTAAAACCGCTAACGGCATAGACTTTGTCGAACAGATTTTTTACGTTTAC
>CETG01189521.1_pt1 | contig 26694 bp, 26 predicted proteins | sample 361471 | NCBI WGS metagenome assembly CETG01 (sample SAMEA2622696, study PRJEB7988) | marine metagenome | isolation source: saline water (ENVO:00002010), including | reverse complement strand
TTCTGCTACAGGTTCTTCTGCTTTAGGTTCTTCTGATGCAGATTCTTGAGATTTTTTTTCTTCTTCGTTCATTTCTATTACATTAACTTTTTTTATCACACGAAGTAATTAATAATATCATTTAAGTACTATAAAGATATAGCATTTAAGTTCAATTTATAAGATCATCTCTCCTTTTTTTTGTTCTAGCTAAAGATATTTCTTTTCGCCATTGCAGAATTTTCTTGTGATCACCTGACAATAGAACTTTTGGTACTTTTTTACCTCTATATTCATTTGGTTTTGTATAAACAGGACCCTTTAAAATTGATTTAAAATTATCTCCAAATGAATCATTCAGTAAAGATTTTTCATTCCCTAAAAATCCAGGGGATAATCTAGACATTGCTTCTAAAAGAAGAAGTGCTGGTAACTCGCCTCCTGAAACAACAAAATCTCCAACAGAAATTTCTAGATCAATTTTTTCTTCAATGAATCTTTCATCAACTCCTTCATAGCGACCACATACAAAAATCAAATTAGATTTTTTATAAAGATTGTTTATTAGTTCAGAATCAATAAGTTTTCCTTGTGGTGAAAATAAGATTTTGTAACATTTGTTATTTCTTTTTTTTTCGATGTAATCGACTGCATTAGACAAGGGTTCTGGCATTAATACCATTCCAGGCTCAATGCCATACTGTTTGTCATCAACTTGACGATGTTTATATGGTGAAAAATCCCTTAATTGATGAGCTTTAATTTTTACTTTAGGAGAAATATTTTTTGAGAAAGGTTGAGATGAAATATAATCTTCTATAATCTCAGGGAAAAGAGTTATTATATCTATATTTTTCATTTTCAATGCCCTTGTTTACCTTCAATAAGATCAAACATATGAGGTAAAACTTCTACAATAGATCTTAATCCGTCTTTTACTCCTCCTGGGCTTCCAGGCAGATTGAGAATAATTTTATTATTTGCTACACCGCATAAACCACGGTATAAAATTGATGTTTTGATTTTTTCATAACTAGAATTTCTTATCAATTCAGGTATTCCGGGTATATTTTTTTCTAAAAACTCACTTGTAATTTCAGGTGTAATATCTCTTTGGGAAATACCCGTCCCGCCTGTAGTAACAATTAGGTTTACCTGATTGATATAAATATATTTTTCTAAAGCTAATTTTATTTCTGAGGGTTCATCAGGTATTAAAACTCTATCGTATAATTTCAAATTATAAGAAGTTAGGGTTTCTACAATAATATCTCCACTTTTATCCTTTATAGAGGGATCTTCAGCCCTTGAGTCAGATAAGGTTATTGAAACAAAATTTTTCATAATTTTATTATAAATGAAATAAATCTGTATTTACCTACAATTGAAATTCATTATTTATAAATGAGAAAATATAAATAATAATACTAAGAATTCAAAAAATGAGTTCACTGAGGTAGAATTTGATTTTGAAAAATATCGACATACAGCATATACCTGTAATGGTTCCTGAAGTTTTAAAGTACTTAAAAGTTTCTGCAGTAGGTAGATACATAGATTGTACTCTAGGGGAAGGAGGACACACTAAAAGTATTCTTGAAGCGAGTAATCCTGGGGGTGAAGTTCTTGGGATTGACGCAGATCATGAAGCAATAGAAGTTTCAAAGAATAGGCTTGAAAGGTACGGTGAAAGATTTGTATTTGAGAATTCTAACTTTAAGAATATTAAAAAGATAGCTATGAAATCAAATTTTGTTCCCTGCCATGGAATTCTTTTCGATTTGGGCGTTTCTTCATTACAACTTGATAAAGAAGCTAGAGGATTTTCGTTTAGAAGAAAAGCTCCTTTAGATATGAGATTCTCGATCAATCAAACTCTTACAGCAGAGGAGGTACTTAATACTTTTTCTGAATCAGAAATTTCAGATATTTTATATCAGTATGGCGAAGAAAGACAATCTCGAAAAATAGCAAGACTAATAGTCGAAAACAGACCACTATCAAATGCAGATCAGCTTTCAAATCTTATAAAAAACAACATAAAGCAAATAAACTATAAAATAAATCCATCAACAAAAACTTTTCAAGCATTAAGGATATATATCAATGAGGAATTAAATTCTCTTACTCAGGCTTTAGAACAATCACTAGAAATCTTAGAAGTTGGAGGAAGAATGGCTGTAATTTCTTATCATTCATTGGAAGATAGAATAGTAAAAAATTACTTTAAGAAGGAATCAAAATATTGTATTTGTCCGCCAAATATACCAGAATGTGATTGTGGACATATTCCAAAATTGAAAGTCATTACAAAAAAGCCTGTTTCTCCATCTCAAAGTGAGATAGATGCAAATAAAAGAAGTAGAAGTGCAAAATTAAGGGTTATTGAAAGAATATAATATGACTAAATTATTATCTATAGATATAGGATCTTATTCAAGTAAGTTGATTTTGACTGAAAAAATTTCAAATACCATTGAAGTTCTATTTTTTTCAGAAAAAAGCTACGCAGAACCATTACGAGAAAAAATAACTACAGAAAATTCTGAAGTAATTGCAAATCAAATAAATAATCTTGTCAGAGATTTCAAGAATGTAGAGGGAGAAATTGTGTCATGCAATGTATCATTTGGAGGATCTTCTGTAAATTCCGCTATAATTGATTCTTCGTTAGAAAATATGGATTCTAGTGAAATTATTACGCAAGATCAATTAAATCTTTTGACAAAAAATAATCCAAAGATAAATTCATTTATATCAAAAACTACAGCACATATTATACCTTTAGAATATTCGTTGGATGGAATGATAGGAATAAGACACCCTCTAGGCATGCACTCAAAAAAACTTAGTGTAAGTAATCTCTACGTAAATATCGAAGATGATGATATTTCAAAATCTAAAGAAATTTTAATTAGATCTGGATTAGAAACAAAAATTATTGCATCAGAGTCAATCGTCACTTCTAATTATTTACTAAATTCTGATGAGAAAGAAATTGGATCACTAATAATTGATATAGGTGCTGCAAGCACAGATTTCTGCTATTCAAGAAAAGGAAAGCCAATTCTTATTGGTTCTTTGCCAGTAGGAGGAAATCAATTTACATCTGACTTATCTATAGCATTTTCTACTAATTTAGACTTTGCAAATCAACTAAAATTAGAAACAAGTTGTACGCCAGAAAATGAAAGAATAGCAGAGAAAGTAATCGTTAAGCAGAACGAAACAAGTAAAACTTTCGAGATTACAAAAAGGCAGATTTCACAAGTACTTAAAGAACGAGCAATAGAGTTATTTAATTTGATAAGACAAGAAATAATAGATAAATTGGGGACAGAAAATTTACCTGAAAGAATAATACTCTGCGGTGGGGGAAGTAGGTTAGAAGGTATAGTTCCTTTATCTAGGTATATTTTTCAAGCTAAATCGAGGCTTATAGACTCTAAAAACATAAAATTTTTAGGTGAGAATCTACCTATTGAGGCTATGGGAGTAATGTCATTAGCAAGCTATTGTCATAACCTCACTTCAAACACAGAATATGTTCTTGAAGGCTCTTCAAAAAATAACCCAAAAACTACAAATGCTTCAAATGCTAATAGCATTACTTTGGGCAAAATTGGTTCTAAGCTACAATTTAGTGTTAAAATATTAAGAAAAAAAATAAATATAATATCAACAAGAATAAAAAATATTCTCAAATAAAGGAAAATAGTTTGGTACAAGATTCTAATCAAAATATAGGGCAAGCTAAAGTAGCTGTTGTAGGAGTTGGTGGAGGAGGTTCTAATGCAGTTAATAGAATGTATAAAAATAAAATCTCTCATATAGAATATGCAACTATTAATACTGATGCACAGGCACTATCAAACTCAGATGTACCTAGTAAACTAAGGGTTGGTGATAGATTGGCAAGAGGAATGGGTGTTGGTGGAAATCCAGAAAAAGGTAGACTTTGCCATGAAGAAGACAGAGAACATATTCTCGATTTGGTAAAAGATCAAGATATGGTTTTTATTGCAGCAGGAATGGGAGGAGGAACAGGTACAGGTGGAGCACCAGTAGTAGCTAGTGTAGCCAAAGACTCAGGAGCTTTAACGGTTGGAGTAGTAACTAAGCCTTTTTCATTCGAAGGTTCTCAGAGAATTAAACAAGCTGAAGAAGGTGTATCAAGATTAGAAGAGCAGTGTGACACATTGATTGTTGTTCCAAACGACAGGCTATTACTTGCTTCTGATACAAATATTTCTATGGATATGGCATTTAGAAGAGCAGATGATGTCCTAAGGCAAGGCGTTCAATCAATAGCAGAATTAATACTGACTCCTGGAGAAATAAACTTAGACTTTGCAGATGTTACTACCATAATGAAGAATGCTGGCCCTGCATGGATGGCCATTGGAACAGGAAAAGGAGAAGATAAAGCTATAGAAGCCGCAGAAATGGCTCTGTCATCTCCCCTACTTGAACAAACTATTGATGGAGCTAAAGGAGTCCTATTTAATATTACAGGAGGCTCTGACTTATCGATTAATGAAATAGAACAAGCATCCCAAACGATCTCATCCGTTGTAGATCCCGATGCAAATATAATTTTTGGTACTGTAACTGACGAAAGATTAAGTAATGAGATGAGAATTACCCTTATTGGTACAGGTTTTCCATCATTAAATCAAACTTCACAGCAAACAAGAACTGAGAGAACAACTACTCGTACAGACACTAGATCAACTGATAATAATTCAAACCAAAATAATGACAAAAATAATCTAGATCTTCCTCCTTTCCTTAGAAAATAGATAAATGGCTTATTAAATTTATATCCATTCTTGCTTTTTAGATGATTTTAGATAAAAAGCACTACACAATATGTAGTACATCAAGCTTGACAAAGCCACTACTAATAGTAGATAGTTAAATATACCCGAAAAAAAAGCGGAACATTTTTTTTGATTTAAAACTATGAATTGTCCATATTGTGATAACCAAGAATCTAAAGTAGTAGACTCTAGATACATACAGGATGGTATTAGAAGACGTCGTGAATGTTTGATGTGTTCTCTTAGATTTACTACCTATGAAAAAATTCATTCACAATTATTGAACGTTAATAAGAGGGATAATTCAAAAGAAACTTTTTCAGTAGAAAAACTAACAAAAAGTATTTCTACAGCTTGTAAAAAAAGACCTATTTCAAAGGAAAAAATTGAAAAAATAGCTATAGATATAGAGACTAATTTACTTCAAAATCATGGATCTGAAATCTCATCTAATCTAATAGGACAGATGGTTTTGAACGAACTTTTGAAGTTAGATAAAGTTAGTTATATTAGATTTTCTAGTGTTTATAGAGACTTTCAAAATGAGGACAGTTTTGTTGACGAGATAGACAAGCTTAAAACAGAAAAAATGATTAATTCAAAAAATCAAATGGAAATGTTCCCTAGATCAAAAAAAACAAAAAAAGAAAAGGAGTAAAACTAATGGTAGAAACCAACAAAACAAATCTTGAATTTAGTAGATACGGAGAAATAAACCAAGATTTTGAACCTGCACCAATTAGTGATAACGCTAAAGTTGTTTTAGATAAAAGATATTTATTGAAAGACGACAAAGATGAGATTATTGAAACTCCAAATCAGATGTTTATAAGGGTAGCTAAGGCATTAGCCAAACCAGAAAAAGATTATGGTCTTAAAAATTCAGAAGTAAAACAGATAGAAAATTTATTTTATCAATCTATGGCAAGCCTAGAATTCCTTCCAAACTCACCAACTCTTATGAATGCTGGAACTGGGGCAGGAACTTTATCTGCATGTTTTGTTCTACCACTAACTGACTCGATGGAAGGAATAATGAAAGCAGCACATGATGCAGCAATGGTTCAAAAATTTGGAGGAGGAACAGGCTTTTCTCTCTCCGAAATTAGACCAACAGGTACACCAATTGCTACTACTCATGGAAAAGCATGTGGACCTATTGCCGTTCTGAAACATTTATCCTCTGTTTCTACACTTGTCACACAAGGAGGAAAACGAGATGGTGCAAATATGGCAGTTATGGATATACACCATCCAAATATACTTGATTTTATTGAATGCAAAAAAATAGAAGGTGAAATACACAATTTCAATATTTCTGTTGGGGCATCTGATCAATTCATGCAAGCTGTTAAAGACGGCACAGATTACCCCCTATTAGTTAAATCAGATCCTGCAGATTCAGAAAGTGAATTAATAGAAGCAGGTAGATTAGATGCAAGAGAAGTATTCAATAAAATCGTTCATGGGGCTTGGTCAAATGGTGAACCAGGCATGGTATTTTTAGATGAAGTTAATAGGAATAGCCCAGTTAGACACGTAGGAAGAATAACTGCTACAAATCCCTGTGGTGAACAACCTTTATTACCGAATGAATCCTGTAATTTAGGTTCAATTGACGTAGGAAAATTTGTTATTGAATCTGAAAATAAAAATACCATAGACTGGGATAGGCTAGCAAAAATCATTAGATTAACCACAAGATTTTTAGATAATGTAATAGACGCAAATAAGTATGCAATTCATGAAATTGAAGAAATGAATCTTGGCACGAGAAAGCTAGGACTTGGAGTTATGGGATTTGCAGATATGCTTGTAAAACTAGGGATTCCATATGATTCTGAAGAGGGCGTAGAAATTGCCAGAAAACTAATGGCATTTTTTAAAGATGAATCTGACAAAGAATCCAGGGATCTTGCTATAGAGAGAGGCCCTTTCCCAAAATGGAAAGGTTCAAAGATGGAACAGAATGGAGAAGAACCTTTAAGGAATGCGTGCAGGCTTACAGTAGCTCCAACAGGAACAATATCAATGATAGCAGGGGCATCATCAGGTATTGAGCCTATATTCTCTTTAGCTTATAGAAAACATAATATTCTAGAGGGAGAAACTCTATTTTATGTTGATAAAAATTTCGAAAATATGTGTAGATTAAGTAACATCTATTCTGAAGAATTAATGGAATATTTATCTGACGGTGGTTCTCTACTAGATAGAGAAGATGTACCTGCATCAATTAAGGATTTATTCCATACAGCTGGAGATATTTCACCGACATATCATGTCTTGATGCAAAGTGCTTTCCAAGAAAGTACAGATGCAGGAATTTCTAAAACAATTAATTTCCCTAATGAAGCTACTATTGAGGATGTAGAAAATGCTTATATGCTTGCTTGGGAAACAAAATGTAAAGGAATTACAGTTTATAGGTCTGGTTCAAGGCAGGTAGAAGTCTTAACTTCAGGTCACGATGCTTCAAATGATAAATCAAGAGAGGATCTTAATAATTCTGACGATAATATTGAAGAATTTTTACCTCAAAGTTCAGTAAATGGATATATTACTCCAATGGATAGACCTCAAGAATTACTAGGAATCACATCTAGAGTAAGAACAGGAAGGGGAAATCTCTATGTAACTGTAAACATGGCGGGCAACAAACCTTTTGAAATTTTCACTACTCATGGGAAAGCGGGTGGAAATGACGCAGCAATGGCAGAAGCTGTTTCAAGAGTTGCTTCACTTTGTCTAAGAGCAGGTTTAGACCCTAAAGAGGTTATAAGTCAATTAAGAGGAATTACAGATATTCCTGCTTGGGATGAAGGAACTTTAGTTAGATCGGTACCGGATGCATTAGCAACTGTGCTTGATAAAGTAATATCTAATGAAACTAAGGAAATTTTCAGTGAAGCTACACAAAAATCAATTTTTAGTTCGCAAGATAATGAAGTTGCAAAGACTGAAAATATCCAATCTTCTATGCTAAATTTTGGAGAAACGGAAAAAGTTACCGTTAGCGTTCCAGGTAATAATATGCCTCTACCAAACTGCCCTGATTGTGATGTGGGAACACTTGCTTTCGAAGAAGGATGCCAAAAATGCTATAGTTGTGGTTACTCAAAGTGTTGATGAATGAATAACAATAATAAACAAAAGCTAGCTATAACGATGGGAGATCCATCTGGTATAGGTCCAGAAGTAGTAATAAAAGCTATCAATAGCCTATATGTTGATAGGAAGAATTTTCCAATAATAATTGGAGACACAAAAACTGTTGAAAAAACAGCTAAAAATCTTGACATTAATTTAAGCTTTATGCCAATAAAATCAATGGATTACTATGACCAAAATTGTAAACAAATTCAGGTTTTGGATGATCAAAAATATTCTGATATCAATTTTCCAGTTGGACTGAATTCTAAAGAATCAGGAAAAGCCTCACATGAATGGGTAGAGACCGCAACAGATCTTGCAATTGACAATGAAGTAGGTGCTATATGCACCGCACCGATAAATAAAGAAAGCTGGCAAATGTCAGGATTATCAGATATAGGGCATCAAGAAATTTTCAAAAGAAAATCAAGTTCAAATTATGTAGCAACTATGCTAGTTTCTGGGACTCTGAGGTGCATGCATTTGTCAACACATTTATCTTTGGCAGAAGCTTGTAATTATGTAACAACAGAAAATGTAACTAGAGCAATAAAATTAACTCATGATCATTTTACTATGTGGGGATTTGATAATCCTAGAATTGGTGTTGCTGCTTTAAACCCTCATGCATCTGATGGAGGATTGATTGGAAATACTGAGCAAAAAGAAATATTACCAGCAGTTGAAAAATGCATTAATAAAGGCATAAATGTATCAGGTCCACACCCTGCAGATTCTATTTTTTATGATGCTATTAATGATAAGTATGATGTAGTGGTTGTGATGTACCATGACCAAGGGCATATACCTATAAAAGTTTACGGTTTTGAAGAATCAATTTCTGTAAACCTAGGAGTTCCTTTTATAAGAACATCTGTTGACCATGGTACAGCCTTTGATATTGCAGGAAAAAATATTGCTGATGCTACAAGCATGATTGAAGCTATAAAATTAGCTCTAAATCTCTCAAATAATTCAAAATTATGAATTCAACAGAAGGTTCAGTTTTTATTGGATTTGGAAATATGGGATCAGCAATAGTTAACTCTATTTCTAAAAATAATATTTATAGCGACATATTAGTTATTGAATCTGACCATAGTAAGTTAGAAAATAATTCATCAAAAAACATTCGCTTTTCTGAAAAAATTACAGAAGAATTATCCGATCAAAAATATATTTGGTTATGCGTAAAACCTCAGTCATTCAGCTACTTGGCAAAAAAAATCAAACCTTACCTGAAATCTGATCAAATTATTATCTCAATAATGGCAGGAATAACCATTAATCAGATCAATGATCAAACTAATCATGAAAAAATTATTAGAATAATGCCAAACACTCCAGCTCAAATTTCTAAGGGTATAAGTGTATGGAATTCTACAAATAATATTTCTGAAATCGAAAAAAATAAAATTGAAAAATCATTAAATTCTTTTGGAAAATCTATTTATGTTGATGAAGAATCAATGATAAATTTATCAACTGCATTATCAGGAAGTGGACCTGGTTTTTTTTACAGAATTTTAGAATCATTTATTTCAGCTGGTGAAAAAATAGGCCTAGGAAATGAACTTAGTAAAACTCTAGCCATAGAAACATTTATAGGAAGTGCAGAACTTATCAATATCACTAAGAACACTCCTAAAAATTTGAGGGAAGCTGTCACTTCACCTGGAGGCACCACAGAAGCAGGATTAAATTTGCTAGAAAAAAAGGAAATTGATAAAGTGATTTTTGAAATGATGAAAGAGGCTGTTCAAAGAGGGAAAGAATTAGCTGAAGAAAGTGAAAATTAAGTGTCTGATTTATTATTTAACCTTATTAATTTTTACTCGATCATCATCCTGATTAGAGTTTTATCAAGTTGGATCCCCAATTCAAGAGAGTATCAAATTGTGCAATTCTTAATTGTTATAACAGAACCTTTACTAGGAAGATTGAGAAAAGTTCTTCCTCAAGCTGGGGGATTTGATTTGTCTCCAATAGCTGCAATTTTTTTACTTGAAGCTATTGCTTCAGTTATAAAATCAATTTAATTTGAAATTTCTGAAGCACTCAAATTAAGTTGATATCCATTATTATCTTCTACTTTAAGAGTTCCATCTTTATTCAACTTAATAATTTTATATAAATTATTAGAATTATTTTTCTTATTTAAATAATTTGTTCTAAAAGAAACTTTTTTTTCTAATCCATAAAGATGTTTTGAAATATTTTCAATATTAATTTTATTGTTTATTAGCTTTGAATAAAAAAAACTAAACTTAGAAAGATATTTTTCTATAACAGTTAAGATATCTAGTTCTTTTCCAATAATTTCCATCAAACTTACCGAAGGGTAAATAAATCTATTAGTAGATTTATGATTAGAATTTATATTTATACCAACTCCAACTATAGATTTGACCAAACTTCCTTGAATAACATTTTCTATGAGATTACCAGAAATTTTTTTCCCGTTTACTAAAACATCATTAGGCCATTTTATACTTATAACTTCGTTTCTTAAGATATCTTCAAGCATAGATAAAACTGAATAAGCACTAACAATAGACAAAAGCTGTAGCTTTGATTTATCTATATCTAAAATTAATGAAAATAAAGCATCATTGCCTTCTGAAATCCAATCTCTATTGTTACTACCTCTACCATTTGTTTGATACCTAGCAACAACTACAGTACCATGACAGGCACCATTATTTATCAAATCTTTTGATTTATCCATCGTTGAGGATAATTTATCAAAAATATAAATTTTATTAGCAATCATATTTTTTTTCATAACTTAATAATAATTGATTTACGTGTTAAAGCTGGTATTAAAATACTAAGGCTTTATATCTATCTTTGATGTAGGATTTAAGTATGTTTGATCTATAAGTATTTTTTTACTAAAAATACTCCCTAATCACATTTTGAAAGGTAATTTTTATGTATTGGTGTTCAGCAGTTTCTAATTCTCCTTCATTAGAGCTAGCAATAGAAGATGTAACAAAGGAAATAATAAAAAAATTAGACGGTAAAAGCCCTGATTTAGGATTTATATTTATTTCTTCTCATCATTCTTCAGATTATGAATCTATAAATGAGAAAATCAAATCAAAAATCCCTTTTAAAACGATTGTTGGCTGCTCAGCTTCTGGTGTAATTGGAGAAGGAAAAGAATTTGAATATTTACCTGGAATATCTCTATCAGCAGGATCATTACCCAATGTTAATTGCACCCCCTTTCACTTTACTCAAAATGAACTTCCTAATCCTGATCAATCCCCAGAGAGTTGGAAAGAAATCACAAATTCTGAGGAAGAGAATCCAAAAACAATAGTTTTATTTCCTGATCCTTTCTCCGTAAGAACAGAGTATGTTTTAGACGGTTTAGATTTTGCATATCCAAATACAAAAATTATAGGTGCTCTTGCCTCTGGAGGGAGTAAACCAGGACAAAACGCATTATTTATAAATGATAAAACTTATACTAATGGCTGTGCCGGATTATTAATTTCTGGAAACTTTGAGTTAGATGTACTGGTTGCTCAAAGTTGTAGGCCTATAGGTGAGCCCATGATTGTTACTAGAGCAAATAATAATGTTATAAATGAATTAAATAACGACCTTCCAATAGTAGCGATAAAAAAACTTTATGATAATTTACCCGAAGATGAAAAATATGTGATGAACAATGCACTTCAGATAGGAATATTAATGGATAGATTAGGAAGTATAGACGATGAAATAACATATATGATCAGAAACATATCTTCTATTGACAAAGAAACAGGTTCAATAACAATAGGAGAAACTATTACTGAAGGACAGATTGTTCAATTTCACCTTAGAGATTCAAGTGCAGCTCAAGAAGAACTAAAAAAAATGCTCTCGGAATATGAAAGTAAAAATGGTGAAATTATAAAATCTACACTTATGTTCTCTAGTGTAGGAAGAGGTAAATATTTATTAGGAGAATCTCATCATGATATTAATCTATACAAAAATTTTATTGATGATAAATCACCCATAACAGGATTTTTCTCTAATGGAGAAATAAGTCCAATAGGGGATAGAACATATCTTCACGGATATACATCATCTTTTGCAATTTTCAAAGAAAGTAATTAATTCAGATATCTAAGTTGAGAATATTTTTCCATGAGTTCATATAATTTGGGGATAGTTTTTTTTTGTTTATCTTAGATTTATCGTTTATATTTTGAGAAGAAAAAATAATTTTATTATTACCAAATTTTTCATTCAAATAGTCAATTTTGTCCATTAATGAATCATTATTTTTTTTAATATTGTTCATCATAAATGAAGATTGATATTCATCTACAGGAGATAGTTGATTAAGAATAACACCTGCCTTTTTATATCTCAATCCATCTTTAAATATATTTTTTAATAAAATAAGAGAATGTTTTATTATCTCAATATAATTATTTGTTGAAACAAAAAATTCATATGACATGGATCCAAAATATTTTGAACCACGTGATCCTTTGAATCTATTTGTTAATATAAAAACTTGTATTTGTTTTACTCTTTGATTTTCTTTTCTCAATTTTTTACATGCTAAAAAAGCAAAATCACTCACATATTTTTCTAAATTTTTATAATTATCAATATCACTCCTGAAAGATCTTGAAACTCTTATACTTTTTTTGGGTTCTGAAGATAAAGATAATTTATTACAAATGATTCCATGAAGCTCATCTCTAGTTCGAAGTACATTGATATTAAGCTCATTCAATATCCAATTTCTATTCATGTTCATAAAATTTTCAGCTGTTGTTATACCTTTACTAATCATAAATTTAGAATATTGATTACCTATACCCCATACATCTTTGATCGGTGTATATGACAAAATTTTTTTAGCCATCAATTTATCCTCAATCAAAAAACAGCTATCTGAAGATTTTTTAGCTATATTTCCAGCTATTTTAGACAATGTTTTAGTTTCAGCTATACCTACTGAAACAGGAATTCCTGTTGTTTTTTTTATATTTTTTACTATACCTAAACCGATCTTTTTATAATCTTCAGTATTTATCTCCAAAAAGGCTTCATCAATAGAATATATCTCTAATTTATCAGAGAATATTTTGAGCTGATTCATTATTCTGTTAGAGATCTCACCGTATAATTCAAAATTTGATGAAAAAATATGAACATTATTATTCTTAATTATTTCTTGTGCCTTAAAAACAGGTTCTCCCATTTTCAATCCTAAACTTTTTGCTTCGTTACTTCTTGAAATAATGCAACCATCATTATTTGATAAAACTATAACTGGTGAAGAGACTAATTCTGGTCTAAACAATCTTTCACAAGAAACGTAGAAATTATTACAATCAACTAAAAAAATCATATGAATTTCTTAATTGATGCAACTACTACTCCTAAAATACGAAAATCATTATATTCAGTTAAAAAGATTGGCTGATATTTTTTATTAGCTGAAACAAGACTTGTAGAATTATCATCAAGATTGAGTTTTTTGACTAAAAATTCTCCATCTAAAACGCATAAAATGATATTACTGTTTTTAGGATTGATAGATTTATCAATGATAAGCATGTCTCCTGAAAAAATTCCTACTCCTCTCATAGAATCTCCTGAAACTCTCACGTAAATAGTAGAATTAGGATTTTTTACTAAATAATCTTCAAGGTTTAATTGAGATGCAAAAAGATCCCCTGCTGGGGAAGGGAAACCGGCAGAAACAGCTATAGAAAAAAAATTATTTTGATCTCTAAAATACATAGGAATGATATCTTATATATCATCTGTATTTTGTGTCAATTATCCTGTCTTCTTTTTTCAGTAGATGATACGTCTTCTCTGAAATCTTTTTCTTCTATGAGGTCAAATAAATGCTTATATGTAAAACTTATATTTTCCAATTTCAAATTATCAAATTTTTTACCAGTAACATCTACCCTTCCAGCAACGATGAATTTACATTTTTTATCTTCAATAACACTGAATAAATCATCGAGTGATTCACCCTTATTAAGATATGATTCATCTAAAAGCCTTAGTGCCGTATCATAACCAATAACAAAGTATGAGCTTGGAAATAAGATAGCCTTTTCTATAAATTTACTACTTTTTGTTATTATTATTTTTTCATCTTTACTAAATTTTTTCAGCCTGCTTCTTAAGTCATCACCAGCTATTTCAGGTTTATCAACATTAAATAAAGAAATTTCATAGTACTTATTTTTATCATAGTTTTTTGAGCAATAATCAAGTAATTTTCTGTGTCCATGATGAATTGGATTAAAGGAACCTGATAATATAGCTGCATTATCCACAACATGATCTAGAACTTTAAGGTTTGAATCAGTTATAAAATAATCTAATTCTCCATAGCTCAATAACTTAATCTGATCTATAAAATTTTTCATTTTCCAATAGGTTCAATGGAATAGTTTCATTTATGCCATGTACTTTAGCGATACAATTTATAATCTGTTTACTGATAATTATATCCTCTGAAATTCTATCTCTTTTATACTTATCAAAATATAAAGAAAAATACGATAAAGAATCTTTCGTAGCAATCGCAATATGGGCCCTATCTTCTCCTTTACGATCTCTATTTGTACTTATAGCACCTGTACATCCTAGACCAAATAAGTAAATATCATGCTTTTTATCAGTAAGATTTATACTATTTTGGTAAGCAGTTTTTGCCATATTAATAGATTCTTCTTCACTAACGTGACTTGATAACTCTTTACCTAAGAACTCTTTGAGAGAATTCATAGAATAAGGCACATAAGAAGTTATTATGGTATTTGATGTACCAGATATACTAAAAAGCCATGATAATGAGCTTATACCGCATCCTGTAATTACTAAAGACCCCTTAACCTTATCTATTGAGTGGATTTGATTTATTAGATTTTCAATTTCTTTATCCATTTATGAAGTATTATAAGTTTGATGCTTCATAAATAATAATATTGTATTTATCAAACGAAAACTTTATTTTACAAACAATTAATCAACATTATAAGCTAAGATATAGATACCCAAAAAATTCATTAGAAAAAAAATATTGTTAGTATGATAAAAAATCTCCCAAACTTTATAACAATTTCTAGACTGTTTTTTGGTTTAGTTGTATCTATATTGATTTTTTTTAAATCTGATCCTATAGTAATTCTTTCTTCTGTGCTTTTTCTGATAGGTTCACTGAGTGATGCTTTAGATGGCGCATTTGCAAGAAGACAATCAAAAGAATCAACATTCGGTACTTTTTTAGATCCTATTGCAGATAAGATATTTGTTTTTCTAGTATTAATTTCATTAGTTTATAACAACGACTCTTTAAGTTTGTTTATAATAGCTACAGCAATAATAATGAGAGAAATAGTAGTTATGTCACTTAGAGAGTGGATATCCAAAATAGGAGAGAATGAAATATTAAAAGTTTCATCCTCGGGAAAAATTAAAACGATAATTCAAATGGCAGGAATAACGTTATTTATTTCGACACCTGCAATCAATCTAAGCTATTTTTATGAGTTTACAATGATCATACTTACCTTAGGTACTCTTATGGGCCTTTACTCAGCATACGTATATATTAAGAAATCATTTGTTTATATAAAATGAACCAATTTACAGAATCTCACTTAAAAGGTTGGAAAAAAGATTATAAAGATCTTTTACAAGGAAAAAGATTCAGATTAGTTGATGAAAATATATGGATGCTAGGAAAAACTAAGGGAGTAATTTGTTTTTTTTCTGAAGGTGAAATAGTATACCTATGTTTGTCTAAATCTATATTCCAGACATTAAATGACATATCGGCAATAAAGAAAAATAATGAACTAATCAAATTAATATTGAGATATGATTTAGGTTTTTCTGAGAGTAGAATTTCTCAAAAAAAACTCTCACAAGCTACTGTTAATAAGATAAAAAAAATAATTAATTCTTTTGAATTTTCATTAATTAAGATAAATACAAACAATGCTGAAAAAGTTATAGATGCATTTATCTTAGTCTCAGATCCAATCTATAATGGGCACACTACAAAACTTAATAAAATTCTTGATGATTTACCTGAAAAAAAATAACTAAGATTTACAGTGTTCCTGATCTAAGTCTTCTGAGAGCTCCAGGATGTTTTCTTAGAAAAGGTGGGACCTCAAGATCGTCGATGCTTAAACCTTCTTGTTTAATATTTCTTTCAGCAAAGTCATCATCTATAAGCACAGGAAACCCAGTTGCAATAACAGTTATTTTTATTTTTCCATTAAGCTTAGGATTGGTAACACTACCAAAAATTATATTAGCTTCTGGATGAACCTTTGACTTGATTACTTCTGAGGCAGCAGTAACTTCATCTAAAGTGGTGTCTTGACCACCAGATACATTAAAAATAACTCCTTTTGCGCCATCAATTGGTAATTCTAATAATGGCGATGAAACAGCTTTTTCTGCGGCATCAATTGCTCTACTTTCACCAGATGATTCTCCTATTCCCATCCAAGCTGGACCAGCATTTTCCATAATAGTTTTCACATCAGCAAAATCTAAATTGATCTCTCCAGGTACTAATATAAGTTCAGCTATAGACTGAATTCCTACTTTTAATACATCATCTGCCAGTGCAAATGCATCTGTCATTGAAAGATTTTCTTCAGTTTGAAGTAATCTATCATTAGGTACAACTATCAGAGTATCAACATATTTTTTTAGATTTTCAATACCTTCTAATGCAGCGTCTAATCTTTGAGTTCCTTCAAACCCGAAAGGTTTAGTAACAACTCCTACTGTAAGAGCCCCTGAAGATTTAGCTATCTCAGCGATCACTGGGGCTGCTCCAGTTCCAGAACCTCCACCCATGCCAGCTGCAACAAATACCATATCAGCATCATTAAGATATTCTTTTATTTCACTTCTACTTTCTTCAGCGGATTGCTTTCCTCTTGAAGGATCTCCTCCAACGCCCATTCCCCTTGCAATTCTGTCTCCAATTCTTATTTTTTCAGGAATTAAGGAGTTTTCTAGGGCTTGGTTATCTGTATTAACTGCAACAAATTGAATTCCTGGAATAGTATCCCTGTACATTCTGTTAATTGCATTTCCTCCACCTCCGCCAACACCAAAAACCTTAATCTTAGCAGTACCAAATCCAATTAGTCTTTCTTGAACCATTTTTTACCTCAAAGTTATTAAATTAAATATAAAAAAAATTTTCCGATATTTAAATTTAATTGAAAATAAACTTAAATGGCTTAGTAATTTATAACGAATTTTAATCAATTTATACTGTATTAATTTATTAAATAAGGTTATTTTATATACAAACAGAAATTAATTTACGGAGATTATAAATGAACGGTTATGACGCAGTTGTAGATATATTGAAAAAAGAAGGATTTGAATGGATAGCTTGTTTTCCTGCTAATCCTTTGATTGAAGCAGCTGGTAAAGGCGGATTGAGGCCTATAGTATTTAGGCAAGAACGTGGTGGGATAATGGCTGCAGATGGGTATGCCAGAATGTTAGCCAAAGAGGGTAAAAGAGGTGTTTTTTGTTCTCAAGGTGGACCTGGGATAGAAAATTCTTTCGGAGGATTCGCTCAAGCTTGGGCTGAAGCGGTTCCAATTCTTTATCTTCCAGCAGGATCACCTGCAAATGTAGCAGAGGTAAAACCGAATTTTGATCCTCAAACCAACTTTGCTCACATTACTAAATGGCATTCTTCAATAACAAAAAGCTCTGAAATATCTACCCAGATGAGAAGAGCTATGTCAGCATTAAAAAATGGTAGACCTGGGCCAGTACTTCTTGAAATGAGAAGTGATGCTATGGCTGGAGAGGTTGATAACACTGATGATTATTCAAGTCCAGGTAGCAATTTGACATCTCCAAGTCTTTCAAATGTTAAGGATGCAGTTAAGGCTCTTGGAAATGCAAAAAATCCTGTGATTTGGGCAGGACAAGGGGTTCTATACGGTGCTGCAACTGAAGAGCTTAAAGAATTTGCAGAAATAATGCAAATTCCTGTTATTACTACGATGCCAGGAAAATCTGCATTTGATGAAAGACATCCATTATCATTAGGAGCAGCAAATAGAACTGCACCTAAAGCTGTATGGTCTTGGTTAAAAGATTCAGATGTACTAATTGGCATAGGAGCTAGTTTTTCAAAAACTACTTTTGGAATAGATATTCCGGAAGGGAAATTTATTATCCATAATACAAATAATATTGAAGATATAGATAAAGAATATTCAACAGAAATTGGTCTTTTGGGAGATGTGAAATCTACTCTTAAGATGCTTATTGATGAAGCAAAAGGGACTTATGGAGACTCAAGAACGAAAGATACAAAAACTATAGAATCAATTACTCAAGTAAAACAAGAATGGGAAGCAGATTGGGCTCCTCTATTAAATTCTAATGATGTACCTATTAATCCATATAGGTTGATTACTGAAATTAATAATGCAGTTGACCATGAAAACACTATAATGACACATGATGCAGGTCATCCTAGAGATCAAATTATGCCTTTCTATCCAGCAACTGTTCCTAATAGTTATATCGGATGGGGTAAATCTACACATCTAGGTTATGGATTACCATTGGTTATTGGAGCTAAAATTGCTCATCCTAATAAATTTTGTGTAAATTTTATGGGTGACACAGCCTTCGGTTTATCAGGATTAGACTTAGAAACTTCAGTTAGATCTGGAAATCCAATTACGACTATTCTATTGAATAATAGTACTATGGGAGGTTATGACCATCATATGCCTATAGCTATGGAAAGATACGGAGCAGGTAACAATACTGGTTCCTATACTACTATCGCTGAAGGTCTTGGTGCTAAAGGAATATATGTTGAAAAACCAGACGAAATAGTTCCTGCTATAAAAGAAGCTCAAAAAACAAATAATGATGGAAATAGTGCACTTATTGAGGTAATCACTCAACAAGAAGGAAGATTTAGCAGATACTATAATGACGAAAGTATTACTGGCGGAAAAATAGTAAAGTAGTATGAAAACCACTGGATTTAGATTATTACAACTGGGTACTCCTTGGAGAAATCTTTCGTATATCATAGTGGAAACTGATGAAGGAATTACAGGTATAGGTGAAGCTAGGGTATTAGGAAAAACTCATACAGTTGCAGAGTATCTTAAAGATGTCGAGAGACATTTTATTGGACACGATCCATTTGATATAGAATCTTTGTATCGTAGGTTCACATTACTAGATTTTGGTAAAGCAGGAGAGGTTGTTCATACTGGTTTAGCTATGGTAGAAATGGCTTTCTGGGACATTATTGGAAAAGCTACCAACCAACCAGTATATAAGTTACTTGGGGGAAAAGTCCAAGATAAAATACAAGCTTATGCTAATGGATGGTACACCGTAGAAAGAAATCCAGATAGTTTCTCTCTTGCAGCATCTAAAGTTGTTGCAAGAGGATATAAGGCTTTAAAATTTGATCCATTTGGAAATGGAGATTTAGAACTTTCAAGACCTGAACTTTTTAAGTCATTAGAAATCATTGAAGCTGTTGCTGATACTGTCACTGAAGATATGCAAATGATGATTGAAATGCATGGTAGATTTGCCGCTCATCAAGCTGTCGAAATTGCTAAAAAAATTGAAACATTAAGTATCGGATGGATAGAAGAACCTGTTAGACCAAGTGATAATCCAAGCTTGGAAAAAGTAAGACTTCATACTTCCTTACCAATAGCTACTGGGGAGAGACTTTATGGAGCTTCAGAATTTAGAGAAATTTGGGATAGTAAATCAGTAGATATAATCCAACCCGACATAACACAATGTGGTGGAATTTTTGAGACAAAAAAAATTGCATCTACTGCAGAAATTTATTCAATTATGGTAGCACCTCATAATGTTGGTGGAGTTATATCCACTTTAGCTGCAATTCATTTATGCTTTACGCTAAGAAATGTGAAGATTTTAGAGCATTTTAACGATTTTGCTGATCCATTTGTAAAAGAAGCAGCAGATTTCTATCCGGAAGTTAAAGATGGTTTTTTTAGTTTGCCAGAAAAACCAGGATGGGGAGTAGAATTAAATGAAGAATTCATACTAGCTCATCCTCCTGAAAAAAATGATGATGGTATTAATCTAGATCCAGGATTAAACATGTTTGAAAAAATGGACTGGGCAAAAAGAGGTCAATCTGAGTAAATAGGATTAACTAAATTATGTTTGATTTATTGATTAAAAAAGGAAATATAGTAGATGGTTCTGGAAAATCGAGATATAAATCAGATATTGGAATAATTGGAGAAAAAATTGTATTTATTGGAAACTCAATTAATAAAGAGTCAAAAGAAACAATAAATGCAGATGGATTAATCGTATCACCAGGCTTTATTGATACACACACTCATCATGATGGTGTTTTATTAAATGATCCTCAACATGCAAGTAGTCTAAGACAAGGAGTAACAACAGAAATTTTAGGCCAAGATGGACTTTCCTATGCTCCTCTTTCTTCAGAAAACTATAAAATTCAAAGAAGATACTTAGGGGGTATTTTAGGCTCTCCTCCTGAAAATTTAGATATGAGCACTATAGATTCATTTAGGTCTCATTATCATAAAAAAGTTTCAATTAATACTGCATATCCAGTTTCACATGGAGCGCTGAGAATGGAAACTGTAGGCTTTTTTGATAAACCTCTAATTGGCAAACACTTAGATCATGCTAAAAATTTGTTAGAAGAAGGATTAAGCCAAGGATCAGTCGGTTTAGCTACAGGGATGTCATACCATCCTAATGCATGGAGTAATACTGAAGAGTTAATTGAATTATGCAAGGTAGTCCAAAAAAAAGATGGAGTCTATATAACTCACCTAAGAGACGTAAACACTGAGAGAGGTTATGGAGGAGGAGGAGTACCTGAAGCTTTAGAAATAGGTAGAAAATCTGGAGTTAGAGTACATTTTTCACATACTAGAACTAGTGCTGAAAATGCTGGTAAAGTTTCTGAAGTATTAGAGCTAATTGATAAAGCAAAATCTCAAGGTGTTGAATGTACCCTAGAATTATATCCTTATCCAACAGGAAGTTCTTTTTTACTGAGCAGTATTCCAAGTTGGGCTCATGAGGGTGGTCCAGATGATATTTTAAGTCGATTAAAAGATCTGGATTGTCGAAAAAAAATTATTCAAAGTCTCAAAAAAAATACAAAAAGACAAATGGATACTGTGCTACTTTCATACCTACCAAATAACCCTGAACTCGAAGGTATGACAGTTGCAGAATTGTCTGAAATAAGAAATATATCAATGGGAGACTTAATTTGTGATTTACTAATTGAACAGGATTTACAGGTTGGTTTTTGGCAAGTTCCTCCTTCAAGCATTTCAACTTGGAGACAGATAAGTAGAGATGCAATGGATTTTATATCTAGAGAAGATTATATGATTGGTAGTGACTCTATTCACATAGGTAGTGTTCCTCATCCAAGAGCATATGGTACTTTCCCGAGATTTATAGGTAGATTAAGAAGACAATTCGATGTTATTAGTTTAGAGGAAATGATTCAAAGAGTTTCAAATAATCCTGCAATTACATTTAACCTGTCAAAAAGAGGTCTTATTAAGGAAGGTAATTTTGCAGACATAGTGATCTTTGATGAAGATAAAATGATTGATACTGCAACATATGACGATCCTAAACAATTTCCAATTGGAATACCGTATGTCATAGTGAATGGAATTATTGCTGTAAATGAAGAAGTTTGCACGGGTAAATTCGTTGGACACGCAGTTCCATAGGTAAGCTTTAGATAAAAGAAAGACTGTAAGCCGAGTTCTGTTTCTTAAAAAAAGATGTGATCATCCATCTAGACTAGTTGTCACCAACTAGTTCAAGCAGCTCACCCTGGAACTATCTAGGAAAATTAATTGTTCCTCTATTTAGCCTTGCACCAAGTGGGGTTTACAATACCAAATTTGTTACCAAATTTGTGGTAAGCTCTTACCTCACCTTTTCACCCTTACCAATTTAATGTGGCGGTATATTTTCTGTTGCACTATCCGTCAGGTCACCCTGCCCTGCAATTAACAGGCACTTTATCCTAGCGGTGCTCGGACTTTCCTCTAGTTAAAAAAACTAGCGATCACTCGTCCTTCTTTTATCTTTACGTTTAGGACTAATTTATTAGTCTAACTAGTTCATTATATCAATTTAGTCAATTGAAATTAATAATTCCTTATTAATTTGTCTAACAAAGATTTTTTTAATACTCGAATTGTTAATATTTTTTTTAGAATTATAGTTTTCAAATTTTTCAACAAATTCTTCAAAATATATTTTTGAATTTGTTAATTGTGAAATTATTTTATAAACAAATGAATTCTCATAATCAGTTTCTTGAATCAAACTTTTATCTATTTTTTTATCTAATAAATTATTAAGCTTTTCAAAATTGATTTTTATATTGCAGCTAGTATTTTCAGCATCACTAAGATTTGAACAATTATAATACTTATAATTTTTTTTTCTTCTGACACCATTACTTTTCCATGAATTTTTATGATTGGTGACTAAAAATTTATTTCCACAATTACCACAATAAATAATTCCATTCCAAAAATTTTTCTTGTAAGTTCTTCTGTTAATATCTCTTAATCTTTTATTTGCTAAATCAAAATCATTTTTACTTACTAATGCATCATGCGAGTTTGGAATCACAACACTATATCTTCTATAAACTCCAGTATAAAAATCATTTTGTAAAATATGTTTTACTTTTTGGGGAGACCATTTCACACCATAGGATGTTATAGATAATTCTTTACTAATCTCAGATAAACTAAAACTGTTATTGTAAAGATAAAATATTTTTTTTACTATTTTTGATTGATCAATATTTTCTTGAAAAAAACCTGATTGGGTTTTTTTGTATCCAAAAGGAATTTTTCCTAAAACCTGACCTCTGGAGGCTTTTTTATTTACTGAATCTTTGATTTTATTAATTCTTTCAGGATCTTTTCCGTTGTATTTTAAAGTTCTTATTGCTAGTTGAAAAGGATCAGGAAAATCATAAGAAGCACATAAAACTGTTAAATTATTTTTATTTAATGAAATTATTTTTTCAGTAAAACCAGTTAAGTCATCATCTAACACTTTAGCGTCAGAAAGAAAAATCTTTGAAATATTTTTTCTAATAATAAAATCACTAATTTTTTGAAATTTTTTCTCTGCCAAAAAATAATCTATAGAGATATTTTCATACCTACAAAATTCATTTAGCTTATTTATTTCATCATTATCTTTTTCATCATAAACTAATGCTAAATTATTCAAAAAAATTTACTCCGAAATTAATGACTTCCCACAATTACATATTATGGGCACTTCACTTTTTTTTATTTTTTCAATGAAAGCATTGGGAAGTTCAATTTTACAACAGGTACTTACCTTATTTTCAAGTTTTGAAATTCCATTATTTCTATTTTTACTTATAAATGTTTCGTACAGCTTCAAAATCTTTGGATCTAATTTCTGGAGTAAATCATTTCTTTTTTCATAAAGTATTGACTTTTGATTATTAAGAATTTCTAGATCATTTTTAAGTTTTTTTTCTGAATTTATCCATTTTTCTTCCAAAGAAAAAATTTTCAATTGAAAGTTATCCTTTATCTCATTTAATTTTGAGAGATTTTCTATCAATTTTTGATTTTTTGTTTTATAAGATTCTATTTCAGAAGTTTTATTCTGAATTTCTATTTCGATTGCTTCTGATTCTTTAGTATTTCTTATTTTTCCTGAGTAAAGAGTTGTATTTAATTCATTAATCTCATTACTATTTTGATCAATAAATTGATTGATTCTTATTTGAACTTTTGAAAGCTCTGACAACTTAGATTCAATAGCTGTAAACTTTGATTTTACTTCTTCCATTCCTAATTTATCATTTAATTTGTTGGATATTTCTTTTTCTTTATCTTCTATAGAAAATATGCCCAAATCGAATTGTTGAAGCTCAAAATAAGATTTATTTTCTATAGGCATAATAATGTTTTTTTGATTCTATTCTTTACTTGTGTAACTATAATATATAATACGATATATAAATCACAATTGAATTCGTTTTCAAAAACGTTTAATAAATATGCAGAATAATTTTCCAAAAGCAGACTTAAAGAAAACAAAAATAGTATGTACTATTGGTCCTGCTTCTGAGTCTATAGAAATTATCGAAGGATTGATTAATGCTGGTATGAATGTTGCTAGAATGAATCTTTCACATGGTAGTAGAGAAGAACACAAAAAAATTATAAATAATCTTAGATTAGCCGCTAGAAATAAAAATGTTTATTTACCTATTCTTGCAGATTTACCTGGTCCAAAATATAGAGTTGGAGAGATATCGAATGGATCAATGGAAGTTGTGGAAAATCAAGAAATAAAATTTGATTGTAATAATGAAAAAATTTCCTCAGAAAGTATAAATATATGGCCTACTGGATTGTCAAATGATATTGAAGAAGGAGCAATATTAATGATTGATGATGGAGCTGTAGAGTTAGAAGTAGTTAAGATATCAGAAAATATAGTTGAAACAAAAGTTAAGTTATCTGGGAAAATTAGTAGTAATAAGGCAGTTGTCGCAAGAGGCTATCCTTCAATGCTCGACTACTTTACTGAAGAAACTGAAAATGCACTTAATTTTGTTGATTCAAATGACATTGATTATATTGGACTATCTTACGTTAGAAATTCTGAAGATATAAAGAGTGTCAAGAAAAAACTTTCAAACAAAAAACTGAGAATTATTTCTAAAATCGAACTGCAAAAAGCTCTAGATAATTTAGATGAAATAATCGACAATTCTGATGTTGTTATGGTGGCAAGGGGAGATTTGGGAGTACACTTACCTATTTCAAAAGTTCCTTCAGCTCAAAAGTTTATTATTGATTTAGCAAATAAAAAAGGTAAGGAAGTAATCACTGCAACCCAAATGTTAGAATCTATGACAGAGAATCCTCAACCGACTAGAGCTGAATCAACTGATGTTCATAATGCTGTCTTAGATGGTACAGATGCAATAATGCTTTCTGGAGAAACATCGGTAGGAAATTATCCTATTAGAGCTGTAGAATTTATGAGAGAAATTTCTGATATAGCCGAAAAAGAAATAGATCATTTAGATATAAGGAATACAAGATTAGAAAATGTTAATTCTTCTAACTCCAGTATTATAGACGAATTAATTGCTCATGGAGCAGCAACAATAGCCGAACAATTAGATGCTAAATTAATTGTAGCTTTTACAGAATCAGGATCTACGGCTGCCAGAGTAGCATCCTATAGACCATCTCAATCTGTTATAGCTTTATCTCCTGATATAAGTGCAGAAATAAATTTGGGATTACGATGGGGAGTTAATACGGTCAAAGTTGAAAGCTTCAAAGAAATAGAAGTAATGTTCGATTATGCTAATGACTTTGTAAAAGAAATGAGCCTCGCTTCGACTGGAGAGTCCATAGTAGTTGTAGCAGGCCTTCCAATTGGAGTTAAAGGTAATACAAACTTAATTAGAGTTATTACTGTTTCTTAAACTTTTATAACTGTATTTTTTAAAGTCCCTATATTTTCAATTGTTATTGAAATTTCATCTTGAGCTTGCAAAGTAAATTCCTCAGGAGGAATAGTTCCTGTTCCTGTCATTACAGTAGTTCCATCTGGGATATCATTACCTTTATGAAGCCATTCATTTAGTTCATCGCATTTTCTTTTCATTAGATTAGTATTACCAGATCCAGAAAAGACAACCTTAGAATCTCTCTTTATAATCATCTCAACAATTAAATTATTGTAATCAATTGATTCTATAGGAACCCAACACGGACCTATAGCAGCAGAATTATTATAAATTTTTGCTTGAGGAATATACAGAGGATTCTCGCCTTCAATCGATCTACTAGACATATCATTTCCTACTGTAAATCCGACTATATCACCTTGAAAAACAATGAATGTAAGTTCTGGTTCAGGGACATCCCAAGTAGAATCTTTTCTAATCCCAACTTCGTCATTTGGGCCCTTTAATCTTGCCAAAGTACTTTTGAAAAAAGCCTCAGGCCTATCTGCTGTATAAACTTTTCCATATACATCAGGTGTGTCAGATTCAGCTTGTCTTTCTTTCATTGAATCTTCATATGTAACACCAAATGCCCAAGTTTCAGGAGAATCAACCGGTATTCTAGGATTATTTAAAGCTTCTTTTGAAAATTTACCACCTTCATTATTCATAGTATTTTTAAGATATTCAGAAACCGAAAGATCATTATTTATTGCCACTTTGATTAAGTCTATAGATGTCGTGATTGATGGTCTTAAGTCAGTAATATTCTTAATACTTTTACCATCATCAACAATAACATTTTTTCCAATTTGATAAATTTTCATAGTACCCTCGCTATACTTCTTTGTATTCTCCATCCACAGTATCATCTCCATCCGATTTGTCATCAGGTTTTGAAGGGTCACTTGGTTCATTTCCTTGCTGAGGTAAATTTTGTCCAAATTTTTGCAGTGCAAGATTTACCTTCTCTATACCCTCATTTATTTGATCTGAGTCTGAATTTTCATCAGCAATCAAAGTTTTCAAATCGTCTACCTCGTTCTGTAGTTCGGAAGTAACATCATCAGGAACTTTATCAGAATTTTCTTTAATAAGTTTTTCTGATTGATAAAT
>CETG01057714.1_pt1 | contig 26725 bp, 28 predicted proteins | sample 361471 | NCBI WGS metagenome assembly CETG01 (sample SAMEA2622696, study PRJEB7988) | marine metagenome | isolation source: saline water (ENVO:00002010), including | reverse complement strand
TAGTATATATTTAATAACAAATTATTTCATATCTATTTTATTTAGCCTATCTTTAAAGGTTAGTGAATCTAGTGGCTCATTATCTTTTGAAAAAGTATTTCCTACTTGATAATTAAATTTCTCTGAATTAGAAGAATAATCATTAAATTTATTATTATATATATTAAAGTTCTTTGAATTGTTAAAACTAATATTTGATTTTGTGCTTTCAGAATACTTTTTATCGTCGACTTTATTTTGGATTTCTATTGATTGATCTACAGATTTTGAATTGGATTTTATTTTATAGGGAATATGATTCGATTTGTAAATAGTAGATGTTTGATTAATATTGTTATCATAATTTGTAGTATTTGATCTTAATGAATTTGACTCTATAGACTGAGTTGCGTTTAAATTATCCTTTGCCGTCACATTTTTTTCTTTATTATCCTTAGGTGATTTATTTTTGGTTAATGGATACTTTTTAACCTCAATTCTTAATTGATTTAATAATTTATAATGATTTGATGATCCAAATTTTTTTACTAGTGAGGGGTCCCAGCTTATTTGTTCTTGCATGTTGATAGATTATTGTCGTTTAGATAAAAAGGAAAACCTATATGGTGTTTACATGATAAATTATATATTATACAGGGTAAATTATTCTCCCTTTAATCCATTTAAAATACCCATCAATTTCCATGACGTCAAATGAGTGCCTTAGAGTTGGCATGCAAGCTCCTGACTTTTCCGCTACTGCAGTTGTTGATCAAGAGTTTAAAGACATCATTTTATCCCAATATAGAGGAAAATATGTTGTTCTTTTTTTCTACCCATTAGATTTTACATTCGTATGCCCAACAGAAATTACTGCCTTCAGCGATAGATATAGTGACTTCAGCAATAAAAATACAGAAGTACTTGGTGTTTCAGTAGATAGTAAATTTACACATTTGGCTTGGATTCAAACTCCTAGAAAGGAGGGAGGAATTGGAGATATTAACTATCCACTAGTATCTGATCTTAAACGTGAAATATGCCAAGCTTATAATGTATTAAATGAAGACGGAGAAGCGGATAGAGGGCTTTTTATAATTAACCCCAAAGGAATAATTATGCATTCAACAATAAATAAGGCTCCTGTTGGAAGAAATATTGATGAAACTTTAAGGGTACTGCAAGCATATCAATATGTAGAATCTCATCCAGATGAAGTATGCCCTGCTGGATGGACACCTGGAGACAAGACAATGAAAGAAGATCCCAAGGGAAGTAAGGAATATTTTTCAGCTCTTTAAATACCGATTTATTAATAATTTCTAGACAAAAATTTGTTTAGGGATTTTATAACGTAATCAGCATCAAGAGATTCTTTTTCAACAAGATCATCAACTAGCTTGTCCATAAGTGTTACTTTATCTGCCAGTAAATTAATAGCGTAATTAATTGCTTTATTCACTATAAATATTATTTGCTCATCAATTTGTCTACTAGTTTTTTCTGAATATTCTTTTGCTTTAGTCATTAAATCTCTACCTAGAAATACAGCATTGGATTTTGATTCATAAGCAATTGGACCAAGATCAGAGAATCCATAATTAGTAACCATTTGATTGGCCCAATAATATACATCTTCAAAATCTTGTTGAGCACCTTGAGTAACTTCCTTCCTTCCATATACAATAATTTCAGCTGCTCTAGAACCTAGAGAAACTACAATTTTATTATAAATATAGCTTCTAGTTATCAATCCGCTATCTATTGTTTCTTCATCAGGTGTGAAACAGGTCATACCTGATGTTTGACCTAAAGACTTAAATAATGAAATCTTTTCTAATTTATCCTGACTAGGGATTAATAATGCTACAAGTGTTTTGCCTATTATTTGATATGCAATCTGTCTTTTTTTCGTAATATCTGATAATGGCTTTGATATTAATCCAAAGCGGGTTTTATCAAGTGCTTCATTTAATTCCTTTGTCGTGATTTTTTTTTGTTGTTTTCTTGCTGTTAATATTGCTGCTTCATTAAGAAGATTTTGTAAATCTGCTCCAGAATAACCAGCCGTATTTGCTGCCACATCATTTAGGTTTAATTGATCAGATATAGGTTTAGATCGCGCGTGTACAGATAAAATCTTTAATCTAGCTTTTCTATCCGGAAGGGATATGTCGATTCTCCTATCAAATCTGCCTGGTCTAGTTAGAGCTCTATCCAGCACATCAGGTCTATTTGTAGCAGCTATAACAATTACTCCATTATTAGGGGCGAACCCATCCATTTCAGTTAAGAGTTGATTTAGAGTTTGTTCTCTTTCATCATTTCCTCCACCAATCCCTGTTCCTCTTTGTCTTCCTACCGAATCTAGTTCATCAATAAAAACAATACATGGAGATTTATCCTTAGCACTTTTAAATAAATCTCTTACTCGACCAGCTCCAACGCCCACAAACATTTCAACAAACTCGGAGGCTGATATACAAAAGAAAGGTACTTCTGCTTCACCAGCAATAGCCCTTGCCAGTAAAGTTTTGCCTGTGCCTGGAGGTCCTACTAACAAAATACCTTTTGGTGTTTTTGCTCCTAGATCAATTAATTTTTGTGGATTTTTTAAAAAATGGACTATTTCTAATAGTTCTTCTGACTCATGATTTAAACCAGCTACATCATCAAATGTAATTCTTTCAAGCGCCTCAGAATCAATTTGAGATGATCTACGTGAGAAAATATGCATATTACTTATTAACTTAGATGACCTTTTAAATAAAAAGGAAATTGAAACAAGAAAAATTAATGCAATTCCTAAACCACTAATAAAATTTGCTAATCTAATGTCACTACTGAGATCTCTTACGGTTAATGGTATTTTAAATTCTTCTGACAAACGAAGTATTTTTTGGTCATTATAAAAAACTGGGATTAATTTCTTTTTTCCATCCTTAAATTCTATAATTACTTCGCGTCTGGTTGGTATTAAAATAATTGAAGAAATATTTCCATTCTCTATATCTATTATTAATTGACTATAACTGTTATCCATATTATTAATATTACTCTTAATTAATAGAGTTTTGATCTAATTATAGTCAATATGAGTACTTCAGAGAAGTTTTATATAGAAAGAGACAAGATGAGATATTCTCTTATGGTGTTTTTTGATAAATCGGAGCATGACGTTATAAAATAGAATTAACAAATCTGATGTGTAATGGCGGTACCAAAGAAAAAGACCTCAAAAGGTAAAAGGAATCAGAGGCATGCCATTTGGAAGGGGAAGGCAGCTATTGCAGCAGAGAAAGCATTATCGATAGGAAAATCTGTTCTTACTGGAAGAGCCCAGGGATTTGTTTATCCAATGAATGATGCGGCCGAGGAGGAATCTGATTAATTTGTTAATTCAAGAACCAAGTTTAAAAGCTTCAAGGATAAGGGCGTAGGTTGATCCTATTCTGAAATAATTTATAATTTGGTTTAATAAATAAATTTTAGAAGTTTTTGATAAAAATAATGTGCGAATAGATAATTCCATTATTAATATTATAATAATGGGTATTAAAACAACATTAATTGATCTATCTAACAAGAATGATATAGAGCTGTTAGTCAAATAAAAACCACAGAGAAGTGATAAAATCAAAAAACTTCTTTTTCTCCAGGAATCTGAAATAAAAGAATTAAGTTGATTAGATGAGGCAATTAAGAAAGTTCTAAATTTCGTGTTTTGCATTAATTTGGTTAATTAATCAACTTTAAAAGATAGTTGTAATCAACATAATTATTATTCAATGGTTTTCCATAAATAAGATTGGTTGGATTTGATAAACTACCAAGGCTATCTACACATGCATTTGCATTTTGATTAACATCTTCATAACATGAAATCCATGTAGGTAAAGTCATTAGACACGCAAGCTTTGCTGCCTTGGTAGCTTCTATTCCGATTGCTGAGTCCTCTATAGCAAGGCAATTTGAGGGACTCTGAGCACTGAATTTAAGAGCTAAATTATATGCATCAGGATATGGTTTATGATTCCTAACATCTTCATAGGTGATTATTTCATGAAAAAATTTCAAATGATTTTTTAAAGAAGTTGTAAGAAATGGTTCTAATGATTCTCTACCACTTGTTGTGACAATAATTTGCTTCACATCATATCTAGCTAGTTCGTCTATGAGTCTAAGTACTCCTTCTCTTGGAACTATTTGTCCCGATTTAACTAATTTACTATAATGAAAACGTTTCCTTATTTGTAATTTATTGCAAGTTTCATCTGTTATTTTTTTGTTTATATGATTACGATAATGAATAATCCTATTTACACCACCTGAGATTTTTAGAAGGTCTATATAAATTTTCTTGGACCACACCCAATCAAGTTCAAAATCCTGAAACGCATGATTAAAGGCCAATCTATGACCATTTAGCTCAGTATCAGCTAACGTTCCATCAACATCCCAGAAAACAGCTCGTAAATCATTCATATTATAAGCTTTTATTTCAAATATAATTATTATCACTAAATAATCAATATTGGTTGAGCAATTGAAAATAGTAAACACTGAAATTAAAAAGTGGATTTTACCGAAGCCAATTGATAAAGAAGCTATCTCAAATTGTCCAATAGGACATACATTACAAAAAGTTTTGCTTCGAAGAGGTCTTGATATCGAAAATGAATTAGCTCATTTTTTAAAACCTCCCACACTCCCGATAGAAGATGAGCATTTCAGAGATATAAATAAAGCAACGAATAGAATAATTGATGCATGCTGTAAAAATGAGAAAATTGCAATTTGTGGTGATTATGATGCTGATGGAATAACAAGTACCGTTCTTTTACTGGAACTGTTTATCAAGTTAGGAGCAGATGCAAGAGCATTTATTCCTTCTAGGCAAGAAGATGGATATGGATTAAACGAAAGAATTATAAATAAAATACATAGTGAAGGTATAAAACTTGCAATCACAGTGGATAATGGTATTAGTGCATTTGAAGCAATAAGAAGGTCCAAAGAACTAAATATTGATCTAATAATAACTGATCATCATAAGATAACTAAAAATGATATCGGTATTTTTGCACTAATTCATCCTGAACTTACACCATTAAACTCACCCTATAAATATTTAGCCGGAGTTGGAATTGCTTATATGATCGCAATTAATATCTGTAAAAAATTAAATTATAATATTGATAATACATCTGCTAAAGAATTATTTTGTATTGGAACAATTGCAGATATGGCACCATTAATAGGAGCCAATCGTAAATGGCTTAAGGACAATTTACCAAAATTCTTATCAACTAATAATAAAGGTTTAAAATCGATTATTCATAAACTAAAGATTAAACATAAATATATTAAAACTGACGATATTGGTTTTAAAATTGCTCCATTAATAAATGCAGTTGGAAGGATTGGAGACCCAAAATTAATTATAGATCTATTGATGACAAAGTCTGATAAGGATGCTATGAAATTGGTTGATAAATGTATTGCTACTAACATTGAACGTAGACTAATGACTACATCAATAGAAGTGGAAGCTTTACTTCTTGCAGATAATTATTTAAATACAAAAACCAAATTTTTAGTGATTTCAAAGAGAGAGTGGCATCCAGGCATTATAGGAATTGTCGCTTCAAGATTGCTTGATAGATTTAATCTTCCAACAGCAATATTATCAGAAGCTGATAATGGTTTATTTCGTGGTTCGGTTAGATCAAATAACTTATTAAAAGTAAATAAAGCTCTTGAAGAATGTCATGGTATACTTATCTCACAGGGAGGTCATTCTGCCGCTGGTGGATTTACTATTAGAGAGGAAAGAATAATAGATTTAAGGAAAAAGCTTAACGATTTTGCTAACAAGGAAATTAAAAAGGATGATTTAGTCAAAACTATAAAACCCGAAGCTCACATAACTATTAGTGATATTAATATTTCCTTTTATGATCAATTAATGCTAATTGGGCCTTTTGGTATGTTTAATCCTGCTCCAGTATTCTGGGCACGTAAATGTACAATAGTAGATATAATTATACTTAAAGATAAACATACAAAACTCATTTTGTCTGATGGCAGTGGAATTATTGAAGCTATAAAATGGAATGATAATCTATCATACAAATCAAATCAAATAGTTGATATTGCTTTTTATGTTGAGTTAAACGAATGGAAAAATGTAATGAAATTACAGTTAAATATCATTGATATTAAAAAATATTCTGAGGTGATCAAAATATTTGTTCATGAAAGAGAATACAAATGTATGGTTAATAATGAAAAATATATTGAAATTACAAATAAAAAAGGGGATAAGGTAAACTCAAAATCATTGACAAACTTAACAACTAAAATGGACAAGAAAACTGCTTTTGCAAAAAAAATCCTGTCATTTGCAGAAATAGCACTAGCCAGGTCTATTTAACGCTCAAACACCCCTTCTATAAAAAATCAAAGCTATAATGGCAGGTCCAGCAAGAAAGACAGCTACAAGTGGTAAGAGGTTGCCCATGTTGAGAAAAAATTTTCAATATCATACTAAATAAAACGACGTTCGTTCAAAAAATTTAAAAACAGTCAACATTTTTTATTGAGCCATGATGATAATTCCTTATTGAAGACTTGTTTGAGCTTATTTATATTGATGAATTGTTTATCTTATTTTGCAAAAATCGACAACACTGTTTTTTTTCATATTAATACTCAAATATTAGAGAAACATTCTCTCACCTTGATTTATTACGATTCTTTTTTATAAGATGTAATAGTTCACTAGTTTAAATACAAAGGATATCACCTATTAATATAAAATAATGGTTCAGCCTAAATCAGATTCAAATGAAATAGATAATGAATCAAATGATTCATCCGGTTTTTTTAGTGTTTTAATTACATCTTTCAGTACAATCTTTCTTGCTGAGTTGGGAGACAAGACACAAATAGCCACTTTAATGCTATCCGCACAGTCAGGAAGACCTTTCATAATTTTTATAGGGGCTGGTATCGCTCTTGTTGTTACTAGCTTGTTGGGCGTAATTATTGGACGATGGATCGCAAACAATTTCCCTAGACAACGATTTACGTTCTGGGCTGGAATAATTATGTTAAGTTTTGGAATATACCTAACCTTAAAGGGTTTATTCGAATTCATACATAATTCAGCATAAATTAATGGTTCTTACGCTTCTATTCTCAACATTTGTCGCCGTATTTCTAGCAGAAATGGGTGATAAAACTCAATTAACCACAATAACGCTGAGTAGTACAACGAATAAACCACTAGCAGTATTTTTAGGTTCATCAATTGCTCTTATTCTGGCTACATTATTGGGAGTTTTAGCAGGAGGATCTATTGCAAGGCTGATTCCTGCCTTTCTTTTAAAATGTTGTGCTGGAATAGTATTCTTATCAATAGGTACTAAACTTTTAATTGAAAGCAAAATTGAAGATACTTATGAAGTCTCGTAAGGAAACAATAAAAATTATAGTTATCAATGTTTGTGTTTAGGAATTAAATTACAAACATAATATCGAATTTTTTTACTATCACTACTAAATCATGACAAACGTTTCAAAAATACTAGAAAAACTAGACAATGTTCAAGGTACAAAAATTGATAAGCTTGAAAAATTATTGAAAATATCAAAAAAATTAGACAGAGATAATCTTGCAATTGCAATAAGAGCTCTAAAAAAGCTTGGTATTATCAAGGATATTGAAGATGCAAGATTAGCATTAAATGATGAAATTGGATTTATTAAAGGGAAGGTTAGATGTAGCAGTAAAGGATATTGCTTTGTTGTCAGAGAGGATGATGGTGAGGACATATATATTAGAGAATCAAATTTAAATCATTCCTGGCATGGAGATTCAGTTCTTGTAAAAATCACTAAAGAAGGTCTTAAACGAAGAGCGCCAGAAGGCTCAATACAATGTATTCTAAAGAGATACAACCAAACTTTACTTGCGAAAATAGAAATTGAAAAATCTAATGGTTCATTAAAAGCTTATCCCTTAGATGATAGAATTCCTGCTGTAATTGATATAAATGATGAATTTAAAATATGCAATAGTAATTTAGATACTAATTTAATTTATGAGGTTAAAATAACAAAATTTGCGATAGCGCAATATAATGCAATTGGAACTATAATTAGATCTTTATCATTAGACTCTGGAACATTAGGTGATATTGAAATTTTATTATCGAAGAACAACCTATCCAAAGAAATATTAATTCCTAAAGTTTCTCCTAAAAAAATCCTTTCTAAGGGTAGAGAAGATTTAACTTCTCAGAAATGTCTTTTATTTAAAAGCTGGGAAAGTAATAATTCTCCATCTCTTCCAGCAATATTTGCTGAACCCTATGAAGGAGGCACAAAGATCTGGATTCATTCCCCCACTGTTGCTGAGAGACTTGTCCTAGGTGGAAAGTTGGATGAATATCTTAAGGAAAACGGTGAAATAATTTGCCTAGGTCATGATTGGAAACCATTTTTAACTGATTCACTAAAAAATGTAACTGAATTCAATATAAATGAAGAAAGCGAAGCATTGACATTAATTATTGAGATAAGTAATAAAGGATTATTAAATGATTGGAAATTTACTCTTAGTAGAATAAAACCTGTTCATATTATTAATTCTAAGCATTTAACTACCCTAAATAAGAGAAAGTCTAATTCCAAGTCAATTCCTATCGCAATTAAAGATATAAAAGATAGTTTAGAAGTTATTTATACAATTATTCATACCTCAAAAATAGTAAACAAATTCGATAATGGTGCTGTTGAATTAGATCTAGAAATACCAAATTTACAGAAACTTAGTGAACTACAAAAAACATATCCTAGTAGAGATTTTCATGGATGGTCCAAATCATTTGATATCGAAGATCCTCAATCTATTCTAAATGTTTTTATTAGATTATCAAATAATATATTAGCTAGACATTTAATTGGTTATCAACTACCTTTTATATATAAAGAACACGAAGATATAGATCAATCATCTATTAATGAGTTATCTAGATTAGCTCTTGCGCTTGATAAAAAGATTAAGCTAAATATAGACGGTACAGCTACAACTAATGAACTATTAACAACTTTTGAATCAAGTACAGAAAAGAAGATACTTCATAAATTAGTTAAGCATATAATTCCTGGAATACATTTAAAATTATTAACACATATTTCTGATGTTGATAATATTGAAGATAATTTACTTGAAGAAGACAAGATCGAATCTCCATGGTGTTGTCCATCATTTAATTACTGGAATATATTTAATCAATTTATCCTAACTACTCTTTTAATTGATGGTAAAGATAAATCCAATAATAGAAGTAAGAATTCAATTGAACTAGGAAGGAAAGATAGCTGGAAAGAGATAAGTTGGGATATCTTTTCGTCTAAAGTAAGAGATAATATGACTAAATATGCAAATTATCAAATGATTCAAGATATGAACGAAATTCGAAAAAAATCTAAGTCGTTTAGAAACAACATTATATCTATTGCCCAAAGTAGAGAAGCTCAAAAAATCATAGGTAAAGAAGTATCTGCAGTTATAACAGGAGTTCAAAGTTATGGTTTTTTTGCTGAAATACAAGAATTAACAGCAGAAGGTTTAGTTCATGTTAGTACGCTTGGAGATGATTGGTATGAATATAGATCCAGGCAAAACCTTCTTGTAGGACGTAAAAATAAGAAGACATACCAACTTGCTCAAAAAATTAATGTTAGAGTCTTAAAAGTTGATGTTTTGAAGAACCAGATAGATTTAGAACTCGTACATACAAATAAAACTGAAAATATAACATCAACTTTAATAAGTGATGAAATGATTTCTAAACTTCAAGATTAAATGGAAAGTATAGTTCTTGCTATTACAGGAGCATCAGCTCTCCAACTTGGTGAGCGATCTCTTCAATTGCTTTTAGAAAATAATAAAAAAGTTGATTTAATAATTAGTAAAGGCGCATACGAAGTGGCAAAAAGTGAAAGAAATATCAACATTCCTGTAGAATCTAAATCTCAATGTGCTTTTTGGAGAAAAAAACTTGGTGTTGAATCAGGAGATTTAACTTGCTATAGATGGAATGATCATTCAGCTTCAATCGCTAGTGGAAGTCATAAAACAAAGGGAATGGTAATTGTTCCATGCTCAATGGGTACTCTCGGTCGAATAGCCTCTGGCTTTTCACTTGATTTAATCGAAAGATGTGCAGATGTACATTTAAAAGAACATAGACGTTTGATAATTTCCCCAAGAGAATCACCATTAAGCATGATTCACATAGAAAACTTTAGACGCATCGCAACTGCAGGTGCAATAATTGTCCCGCCAATTCCTGCATGGTATACAAATCCGCAAACAATAGAAGATATTATTGACTTTATTGTCACCAGACTTTTCGATTCCCTGGGCGAAGAATTAGATTTAATTAAAAGATGGAACGGACCCATAAAATGAAGACATATTCAATATTTAAATTAGTTCCATTTCTATCAGTTTTAATAATTATCTTATTTTTAAGTTTTACTAATAGAAATCAAAATACGAAATTAAATATTCTTATATGGCAGACTCCAACATTATCTCTAGGTACATATCTTGTTATATCAAGTTGTTCCGGCTTCTTTCTTTCTTATATACTTACATACTATATTGCCAATTCTACTCAACCAAAATTGAATAAAAGAATAAAATATACAAATGATGGAACCCTTGATGAACAAGATAAAAAGGTAGAAACAAATAATGTAAATAATTATAATACCACCTTATTTGAAAGAGATCTTAAAGATCCCTCACCCACAATTGATGCAAATTTCAGGGTAATAGGTAGAATTAATAAAAAAGCCAAAAATATATCATATCCTGATTCTGAGGATTTCTATGATAATTCTATTTCTATAAGTGAAGAATACTCTGAAGATCAAAAAAGAAACAAGGGGGCAAATCTAGATGAATTAACATCCAATGACTGGAATGATTATTCATATGCAGATTGGTAATGTTATTGAACAAGATATTTTTAATTAGGAATAAATTAACATTTTTCAATTACTTTGCTAAAATATAGTTATGGAGAACTCTAATCAGCCTAAAAATTTAATTGATAAAGATCAAACAAAGAATTATGAACCGGCAAAACCTCAAAAACCAGTTAAACCTCCTAAAATAGAAGATAAACCATTTCATGAATTTATTACTAAACATTTTATTCCTGGGCTAAAAGAGTCTATTGAGAGAAAAGGGACAAGCGTAAAAGAAATAGTATTATTAAAAGGGAATAGACCTGTTGTAGGAGGAGAGTGTCAGATGGTTTTTTGTGAGATAGAAGAACAAAGAAAATTTTGGCTCTGCTTTAGCAAAGATCTAATAACTTCAGACAAGACTATACTATTAGCAGAATCTAATTCACAACCCAGTATAGTAGAATCATTTTTGATTGATGAAAAAAAGACAACATTAGCGTTATTAATATCAAGAGTTCTCCAGAGATTAAATGGACAAAAATGGATCGGAGCTAATTAAATCGTTTTTCATTTATTTTATTGTTTGTAAAAAAGCCATACTTTACAAAAGTAACAAAATTTACATAAGAAAATAAAGATTTTTATATTACAAGGCGCACTTAAGCTATTCAAATGCCATAATAAAAAAAAAAAATTGACTAAATCATTATTGACTAAACAAAGTGAAATCCAATTATTTCATATATTTGATAACTCTTTGAAACCCCAAATTGAAGATCTATTGTCATTAGGAAAATCAGCTGGAGCAGATTTAGTTGAGATTTTTCTAGAAAAATCTGACAATATTTCATTATTAGCAGAACAAGAAAACATATCAAATGTAAGCCCATCCTTTGGAATTGGTGCAGGTATTAGAGTTTTTCTCGGCAAAAAAGATGGTTTTGTTAGTACTAATGATTTGTCAAATTCTGGTCTTCTTTTTGCTCTTTCGCAAGCTCTTGGAATGTTGGGCCTTGAGATTAAACCACTTAATAAAAATCGATTTGATGGTTTAAATGAAATCAAGGATTATGGATACGACAAAAACCATTGGCTAAATGAAGTACCAGATTTAGGTGAATCATCTACAAAATTACTTGAGGCTACAAATATACTAGAAACTAAGAATATTAATCTTGAAGTACGAAGGGCTAGCTATTCTAGAACTTGGCAAGAAGTTTTAGTTGCAGCAACTGATGGTGTTTTTGCTAGAGATATACGTTTACATCAAACCGTTGGTTTAAATGTTATTGCAATACAGGATAGCAATAGATCAACATCCGCAAGGAGATATGGAAGTTCAGGCAATCCAGATGACTTAAGAAACTGGGATATTGATACAAGTGCAAGCGAATTGAATGAAAGTGCTCAGAATATGCTTCACGCGGAATATGTTCAAGCAGGACAAATGCCTGTTGTTTTAGCTAACAAATTTGGTGGCGTAATCTTCCATGAAGCATGTGGACATCTTCTTGAAACGACTCAATTAGAAAGAGGTACTTCACCTTTTTACGACAAAATTAATAAGCAAATAGCTCATTCATCACTAAGTGCTATTGATGAAGGATTATCTAATTTTGCATTTGGTTCAATATCAATGGATGACGAGGGTATGGAACCTCAAAATACTTTGTTAATTGAAGATGGAATCTTAAAAAAATTCCTTTCCGATAGAGCAGGATCACTAAGAACTGGTCATGAAAGAACAGGTAGTGGAAGAAGACAAAATTTCTCATTCGCAGCTGCCAGTCGAATGAGGAATACATATATTAAAAAAGGAATATATTCTCCTGAAAAATTGATAGAAAGTATAGATAATGGACTCTATTGCAAATCAATGGGTGGAGGAAGCGTAGGTCCAACAGGTCAATTTAATTTCTCAGTTGAAGAAGGATACATTATAAAAAATGGAAAACTTGATAAGCCAGTTAAGGGAGCAACGTTAATTGGCGAAGCTAAAGATATCCTTCCCCGAATATCTATGTGCGCTGATGATCTTGATCTTGCAGCAGGTTTTTGTGGTTCTGTTAGTGGAAGCGTAAATGTAACCGTTGGCCAACCACATATCAAAGTCGATTCAATAACTGTTGGAGGAAGATAAAATGAATAAAATATCTGTTGATAATCAATCTGCATTAAATCCTATTCGATTAGCTGATGTTTTATCGAAATATAGTAAAGAATTAAGTATCGCGAAATGGGATATGGGTGCTTCATCAAGTAGTGATATATCGGTACAGGTTCAACAAGGTGAAGCTAAACAGTTAAAAGGATCCCAAAGACATTCAATGACATTAAGGGTCTGGAATAGTAAGAATAAAGTTGGAATAACAAGTACTTCAGACTTAACTACTAATGGAATAAAAAAAGCAATTAGAGGTGCAATAGAAGCTAGTGTTTTTGGCAATGAAAATGAATCACCAGAGTTCTCTCCTCTCGCAAAATCTCCATTGAAAGAAATTAATTCCTTAATTGGCAAATTTCATAGCATTGAGAACCTATTAAGTTTATTGAAGAAGGCAGAAAAAAAGCTAATAGATACACATCAAGCGATAGATTCTGTGCCATATAATGGACTTAGTGAGAGTTATATGGAGAGACTATATATAAACAGTGAAGGGGCTAATAGATTTATGAAACTTTCCCAATCATCAATCTATTTATATGCAAAAGGTGAAGAATTAAATAAAAAACCTCGTAGCGCTGGTAGTGTGAGAATTAATCATGATTTCGATAAACTTGATATTGATTCATGCATAAATGAAACTTCAAAAAAGTTAATTAGTCATTTAAACTACCAACCTATAGAAACAAATAAATATCTTATTTGTTTTACACCCGAAGCCTTTCTACAATTAATTTCTGCTTTTAGCTCAATGTTTAATGCACGAGCAATTATTGATGGCTTAAGTTTAATGAAAGAAGATTCATTAGGAAAAAAAATAGCAGCTTCTACCTTAAATATATCTGATGAAGGCCTGCATCCTGATAATGTAGGCGCATTTAGTTTTGATGGAGAAGGTACACCAACTCAAAATATTGAATTAATTAAATCAGGCGTATTAAAGAATTTACTTCACTCTGAGGCCACAGCTCGAAGGTTTGGAGTAAGCCCAACCGGTCACGCAGGATTAGGTGCCAAAGTTTCTGTCTCACCTGATTGGTTAGTAGTAAGTAAGGATCCTGATAAAAAAAATAAAAAGGAAAATTTAAGTCTAAAAAGTACACTTAATGAATATATTTTAGTTGATGAATTATCTGCTCTACATTCAGGTGTTAAATCTAGCCAAGGATCCTTTTCATTGCCATTTGATGGCTGGATAGTAAATAAGGGAATAAAGACTTCTATAGAAGCTGCAACAATAGCAGGTGACATCCTGCAGGTTTTAACAAATATTGCAAAGATAGAAAATGAACAGGTACTTACCCATCAAGGAATTAGTCCCCATGTTTGGGTAGAAAACATGTCAATTACTGGTGAAGCGTGAAGATAGTTTTTTGGGGCACACCTCAATATGCTGCCTTAAATTTGAAAAGTATAATTAATGAAGGTTATAACGTTATTGCTGTAGTTACACAACCTGATAGGAAGAGAGGACGAGGTAAGCAATTAACACCATCCGAAGTAAGGAAAGTTGCGATTGATAATGATATTCCTGTATTCATAACTCATTCAATAAGTAATGATCAACACACAAAAAAATCAATCTTAAGTTTAAACGCAGATATATTTATAGTTGTAGCTTTCGGCCAAATACTTCCTTTAGAAATAATTAGACAACCAAAACTTGGAAGTTGGAATAGTCACGCATCATTATTACCAAAGTGGAGAGGAGCTGCTCCAATACAATGGAGCCTTATTAATAATGATTATAAAACTGGTGTTTGTATTATGGCTATGGACGATGGACTAGATACTGGACCAGTTATTAAACAAGAATCTATAAAAATAGATAAAGTTGATAACTACGAAACACTAACAAATAAGTTGTGCAAAATATCTTCAACCTTATTAATTAAATCTCTTAAAGATATAGAAAAGACAATAGGCTTTTCTGTTAAAGAAAGATTAAATAAATTACAAGCCATAGATCAAAAACTACTAGCTGGTTATCCTTGTTATGCCAGACAAATTAAAAAAGAAGACTATTTAATAGATTGGAACACAAATGCTATAAAAGTATTAAAAAAAATTAATGGTCTCTACCCAAACGCATACACTTTTTTTCAAGCCAGACGTTTAAAAATATTAGAAGTTGTCATACTGGATAAATCTATTACAATAAATGATAATAAAATTGATTATATAATAATTAATAAGAAATTAAAGGGAAGATTAGCAGGTGAGGTTATATCTATCATTAAGAATGTAGGATTCATAGTGGCAACAAATGATTTTCCTATACTAATTATATCTGGTAAATTGCAAGGAAAAAATCAAGTTGATGGATATACACTTTCTATACAATCTAATATAGAAATTAGTTCAAAAATAGGTATTTAGATTAATTAATTCATATTTTTAACAGAAAATCCCCAAAGAAAAAGAGCTAGCATAATTAGAAAGAAAATATATTCAGGTAAAATAATATAGTAAAAAACTAATTGAAATAACAATTTTAAGCCAATTAATAATACAGCTATATAACCTGCACTCTCAAGATTCTGATAAATTTCTAACCATTTAATAAATAAACCGGATGTAAAGCGTAAAGCAATAACACCTATAATAGCTCCTGTGATTACTAGTAGAAACTGATCGCTAATTGCAACAGCAGCTGTAATACTATCAATTGAAAAGGCTAAATCGGTAATAGCAAGCATTGCTATTACATTCAACAAATTACCTTCAAAACCAACATCATTTATGATATCAACATTTGATGTATCTGACCTATTGATAAAATTGAGTTTAGAAATTGATAAAGTAATTAAATACAATCCGCCAATTAGCTTTACCGGCCAAAAATTTAAAACAAATTGAGCTGTCAGTATTATTAGAATCCTAAGTATTAACGCAATAAAAATACCAATATTTAATGCTTTCTTTTGAAGTTGAATATTATTTAATTTCCTAGTGATAGAAGCTAGTGCTACAGCATTATCTGCTGATAAAACTAACTCTAGAGAAACTATAATAGGTAAGAGTGGTGCTAGTTCTACCCATCTATCGATTCCATCTAGTAAGGGAGTTAATGATCTAAGAGATGCTGAATCCATTAAATTTAAGAAAAATTTGTATTTTCACAAGCCATTTGCTTTATGTTAACTCTTAAGTATAAAATTTGTAGTTTTTTAAAAGCATTATGAGAATTGAATCTCATCTTTGTCATATCTCTGAGAATAGAGCAATTGTTCTTTCAAAAGGCTGGAATGAAAATGACTATATTGGAAGTGCTCTTGGAGAAGCTACAACAGCTGAAGAGGCTGAGGACAAAGCTATATTAAGATTAAAACAACGATTAAATTCAGGTAGATTTAAAGATACAGCAGTTAAAAATAAATTCGATAGTATTGATATTGAGAGAAATAAAGGAGAAATTAATAATGAAATTGTAGTAAAAGATAATTTATTGAAAAATGATGAGCCTAGTGATTGGAGTATTGAATTAACAAAAATTGATTCAGAAATCAAACGTCTAGAATGGAGTAAATCAGATGAGAATTTATTTCTAGAAAAAAATTTGGGTTATAAGCATAGAAGTAAAATTATAAATTACAACGATTTAATTAAATATTTAGATTTATTAAAATCATTAGATTGTAAATTATCAAATAATGATGAAATTAAAAATCTTTTAGATGAATCTGATTCACTTTTGAAGGAGTTATCGTGGGACAATCTTAAAGGTAGGGAATACCTTCAAAACGAATTTCAAGTTTCAACCAGAAAAGAACTTGATATTAAACAGTTAAATTCATTTGTTAATAAACTAAAATCAATAAGATATCAGATTGGAATAGATAGCTAAAAAAGTTAATAAGAATAGAATGTTATGGTAAAGTAATTAAAAAATAAAAAGTAGTGTCATTAGAATCAATAGCAAAAAGACTACAAGATCATCCATTAACTAATGAAGTACTAGAAAGATCCAGTAGAAAACAAAGATTAACATTATTTGATACATGTCCTACTACAAAGGCATTATTAGCAACATCACTTGCCAAAAAAGTTAGCAATAAACTCCTAGTAATTGTGCCAACTTTGGAAGACGCAACTAGATGGTTTCCATTAGTAAAAGAATGCGGATGGACAAAAACCTGTTTATATCCTAATAGCGAGGTATCTCCATATGATTCGATAGAAATTTCATCAGAGATTCAATGGGGTCAATTACAAGTCTTGAGTGATTTGTTTGATTTAAATGATAATGAATCTATCGCAATAATCGCTACTGAAAGGTCATTGCAACCTCATCTACCACCGATAGAATTCCTCAAATCAAAATGTATTAAACTCAAGGTTGGAGACGAAATAAAATTGAATGAACTATCTAATAATCTAATTAAAAGTGGATATATTAAAACTAATAAAATTGATCAAGAAGGAACTTGGTCAAGACGTGGAGATATTCTTGATATTTATCCTGTAAGTAGTGAACTTCCAATCAGATTGGAGTTATTTGGAAATCAAATAGAAAAAATTAAAGAATTTGATCCAATCACTCAAAGATCTCTCGAGAGAATAGATAGAATATGTATTACACCAACAGGACTTGACCCATTAATTATCGATAAGCTTCTTACAATTAATAATATAGATATCAGTACTTTATTTTCAGAAAAAGAATATGAAGAGTTACTTAATTCAAACAAATTAAAATCATCGAAGAAATTCCTAGGAGTTGCTTTTGATAAACCTTCTTCAATAATAAATTATTTAGGTATAAACTCCTTTGTAGTTGTCGATGAGAAATTACAATGCATTTCTCATGCTCAAGCATGGCTAGATTTGGTTATTGAAGGTTTTAATGAAACATTAAATAATTTACTTAACCTAAGTAAATTTAATAATTTTTATATTTCAAATCTGCATAGGGATGTATCTAAAGTCTTTAATGAAATTGATAAATATAAAGGCTTCGATATTTCTGATTTACAAAATCCATCAGCAACAGATAATGTGTTTGATCTTTCATGTAAACTACACAAATGGATTCCTAATCAGTACGGAAAGATTAGTCTATCTATTAAAGAGTTTATAAAAAATAGAGTATCTATTTGGATAATCTCATCACAGCCTTCTCGTGTAGTCTCTCTTTTAGAGGAGCATGAATGTGTTTCTAGGTTTATTTCTAATAGTCAAGATATTAATGCAATACTTAATGTCATAGATGACAAAGCACCAGTAGCAATAAAAAATAATATCGATGGTGAATTTGAGGGTTTCTTCCTTCCTGCATGGAAGATCGCGTTAATAACTGATAAGGAATTCTTTGGACAGTCAAATATCTTTAATACAGGTTATATAAGAAGAAGAAAAAAATCAGTTAGTAAAAGTATAGATCCTAATAAAATGAAGCCTGGAGATTATGTTGTACATAGAAACCATGGAATAGGACTATTTCAAAAAATAGAAAAAATAAAGATGAATGGTGAATCTAGAGATTACTTGGTAATAAAATATATTGATGGCAAGCTAAGTGTAGCTGCAGATCAATTAGGAAGTTTAGGTAGATATAGAAATTCAAATTCTAAATCACCAACTATAAATAAATTAGGTGGTGCAAATTGGAATAAAATTAAAGAAAAGGCTAAAAAGTCTGTAAAAAAAGTAGCTATCGATTTAATTAAATTATATGCTGAAAGAAGTAAAGAAAAAGGGTATCAATTTCCTGTTGATGGTCCCTGGCAAAATGAGTTAGAAGATTCATTTCCCTATCATTTAACACCAGACCAAGCTAAAGCCACCACACAAGTAAAAATGGATATGGAAAGTGAGAAGCCAATGGATAGATTAATTTGTGGTGATGTTGGTTTTGGTAAAACTGAAGTTGCAATAAGAGCTATTTTTAAAGCCATCACCTCTGGTAAACAAATAGCATTTCTAGCTCCTACGACAGTATTATCTCAACAACATTGGAGGACCATTTCTGATAGATTTGCTCCATACCCTATTAAAGTTTCTTTACTAAACAGATTTAAAACGACTAGCGAAAGAAATAAAATTATCGAAGGCTTAAAAGATGGAAAAATTGACGCAGTAGTTGGTACACATCAATTATTAAATAAGAATTTAATTTACAAAAATTTAGGCCTTCTGGTTATTGATGAAGAACAACGTTTTGGTGTCAACCAAAAGGAAAAAATTAAGGAACTTAAAAAGAGTGTTGATGTCTTAACCTTATCAGCTACTCCAATTCCAAGAACCTTATATATGAGTCTTTCTGGTGTCAGAGAAATGAGTCTGATTACAACTCCACCACCGCTAAGAAGACCTATAAAAACACATTTGGCGCCTATTGATAATGAAATTATTAGAAGTGCAATTTCACAAGAAATTGATAGAGGAGGACAAGTATTTTATATTGTTCCACGAATAAAAGGTATTGATGAAGTAGCTACAAAATTAAAAGAAATGATACCTAACATGAGGCTAATTATTGCTCACGGACAGATGGAAGAAAGCAAACTAGAAAATGCGATGTTGGCTTTTAATGCAGGAGACGCTGATATTATGCTATCTACAACAATTGTTGAAAGTGGCCTTGATATACCAAGGGTAAACACTATTTTAATAGAAGATTCACATAAATTTGGATTATCGCAACTATATCAATTAAGAGGTAGAGTAGGCCGTAGTGGAGTTCAAGCTCACGCATGGTTGTTTTATCCAAATAAAGAGAAATTAAATGATTCTGCCAGGCAACGACTGAAGGCAATACAGCAATTTACTGATTTAGGTAGTGGCTATCAATTAGCAATGAGGGATATGGAAATAAGAGGAGTTGGCAATATTTTAGGTATTGAACAGAGTGGACAGATGGAGACAATAGGTTTCGATTTATACATGGAGTTATTACAAGAAACAATTGCTGAAATACAAGGCCAAGATATTCCTGCCGTAGATGATACTCAAATAGATCTCCCGATTACTGCATTTATTCCTGGTGATTGGATTACAGATCCAGATGAAAAAATAAATGCTTATAGACTCGCTACTCAATGCGATGATAATAGCTCCTTAATTCAGCTTGCCAGCGACTGGGTTGATAGATATGGAACTCTTCCTAATGCAGTTGAGTCATTAATAGAGGTAATGAAACTCAAAATAATTGCCAAAAAATGTGGTTTCTCGAGAATAAAACTATCCAAACCAAATATAGAATTAGAAACTTTTATGGATGAACCAGCTTTTAAAATGCTATTAAAGGGTTTAGGCCATCATCTTCACAGTCGATTTATCTATAAAAAGGGTTCACGGAATTCAAGCGTTACTATCAGGGGGGTTGGAGTATTAGATAGTGATAAACTTTTAGATCAATTAACTGAATGGCTTGAAATCATGAGTTCTGAAATTAACTGTAAGTAACTATCCAATAAATTATGTGCAGCAATAAGTAGTCAATTCATTAATTGGATCAGTAATTATAATTATATCTTACGACTTGCTATAGTCTCCAAAATTTGAGATTTTAAAATTGGGAGAAGTAATAGAAATCAGTTCAAATCAATATGGACTAAGTCTTTTTAGCGGACTAATAAGTTTAGTAGCTATTGGCGTATACACTCTATTGACTGTAGAGACAGAAAATGATGATGATGATTCAGACTCTGGTGGTGGTGGTTTAATGCAGCCAGTAAATTAATGAAAACTACTTTGGAATCAACTTTGTAAGTCTTTTTCTAAATTCTCCTTTGGGAATACCTCCTTTCAATTCTCCAATAATTTCAAATTCACCTTCTGGATCTTTAACCAGTAGGTATGTTGGCCAACCCATACCTTCTTTATTTGGATATTGCTTTAGAAGAATTGGTCTATATTTTCTATAAACGATTGTGTCCTGAAGTTTTACATTAATCAGTTCTAGACCTAACTCTTGAGAAACTTTTGAATCAAAAAAACTCATTCGATGACAGGTACCACAATCATCAGAACTAAATTTAATTAACGAAAATGTCATAGATGTTTAATTGTCTTTTTATATCCTATATATAGGAAACAAGAAAAAGTGTTTCAGTTATTAGACTTATCATTCCGTGCAACAATTGAATAGAATGGATCACCTTCGGACTTATAAATACCAAATATTTTTTCTTCAAATGTTCTTTCATTATATATCTTTTCAACTCGCCATCCATTATCTAGCAAAATGTCTCTAACGTATTGAATTCTTTCATATTCTGAGGAATTAGTCCAAATATTGGGAGCTTTATTCCAAAAAGCCCGATTTGTAAATGAGACAATTAAAAAAGAATTTTGTTTTAAAACTCTTGATAATTCAATTGATATGTTTTCAGGATATTGAAGATATTGCCATCCAGCCACTATTAGACAAGCATCAATAGAAGAATCAGCAATAGGGATAGATTGATCTGTATTAAAATTTTGTACCCAATATTTATCAAGTCTATTATTAGCTTTCAATTCGTACTCATTTAATCCATGGCCGATAATTTTTTTGTAGATAACGTTCGGTGGTAAATGACTAACCCAACTACTCATTAAATCAAGTAAAATATTTTCTTTATTCAAATAATATGAGTATAACCTTGTAAGACGCTTCCTAAAAGATGGACCAAGATGGTAAACATATCTTGCCTCTTTATAAAAAATACGATCGTCAGAAATGTCTATTTTTTCTCTATCAAGAGGGGAAAGTTTCATATAAAATCAATTCATTACTTGTTAAGTATAATATTAGATTAATTGAATTGATTAAATTTATTTCTTAAACGACTAAATTCTGATAATAGAAGACTTTAATTAATCGGTTGGTTTTCTTCTTTTACTTCAATATATCTAACTTCTATAAGTAAGTATGATTATAATTATTTAATTTCTATTGAAGTTTGAGGGGATTTAGAATTGCTTTCAATGATTTGTTTTTTGTTGTCTATAGGTATTAAATACAATAAAGAAGAGGTAATCAAAAAAATAAGAATTGCAAAAAAGAAATTAAAATGCATATTTGAAGTTCTTAGGTTCCTAAGAATATATTGTTTCGAGAAAGGCTTTTCTAACTCAAAACTCCATTTAATGTTAATTCTTGGATCAAATCTGAGAAGGTCAAGACATCTGGTAAGATCTGAAAGTTCAGAGTCATCTAAAATAATTTCTAAAGGTTCAACATTTTTTTTAGAACTCTTTAATAATAATTTATGGTTTAGTCCAAATGGAGAAATAGAAACTATATCAGTTTTAGATTTAAAAGGTTTTCGAATGCCAGAAATATATAAACGAGAATATTCAAGAACTGCTTGCATAAGATTATCTAAATGATGTTTTTCACCTTCTAACAAAGGAGAACCAATTATTTTTAAAGTCCAAGAAGATAATATACCTAAAGTCTGAACTGAGTCACCGTTAGAAACATCTGGCATACCCATAAGCTCTAATGATGATGAGTTTTGGTTATAACGAAAAGATAGATTCATCATATATTTTACTATGAATTATAATATAGGGATGCCTTTAATCTGCTAGCGCCACCTTTGCCACATGATAATGAAAGAATAACAAGCAATTCTCTAAAAAATTCAGAATTGTTATCATTTAATAAAGTATTTATATAACTTCTCTGGACATTCATTCTCTCCTTTATAAGAGACTTTAGACGAGAGTTAAATATAATCCAGCGTTCCTTATTTAGAGTTTCTGATTCCTTTGAAGAAAGGAGTTGTCTTATGAGTGGGTAAAGGTTTTCTGCCATAGAGGAAATAAGTAAAACAAGAGCATCTACTTGATCAGTTGTAATAGAGCAATAAGAATGAGATTTACGAAATGGATTTGAACACCTAATTTTCCAAAATTTAACTAGACTATAATAATCAGAGGATAGTCCAAAGTCCTTAGCTTTAGAGAAAAGTGTATCTGTGGCATTTATTTGAAGAGTCTCTATGACTAAAATTAAGAAATCAAGTCTTTTAGGAGCATCCTTTGCTAATACACATGTTTTATATCTATTACCAAAACCATAATCACCAATATTTTGGTCATTTTTCAAGATTATTTTATTTTTTGGCACTAAATTCATTATGTAATCCCCTAAATAATGACAGAACTTTGAACTTTAGCTAACTTTGTTGTTGGTTTTGTTAAATCGCACACTAAAAAAAAATGGAAAAATGGAAAAAGTATATATCTGAGGTACATGACTTTCCTCAGAAAGGAATAATATTCAAAGACTTAAATCCAATCTATAAAAATCCTAAACTATGGAAAGAATTAATGTTACCGATAGAAAAAATTATAAAGGACTCCGAAATAGATTTTATTGCTGGAATTGAGTCTCGAGGATTCATAAGTGCTTCAGCCCTTGCTTACAAATTAGAAAAAGGTTTTCTTCCAATTAGAAAATCCAATAAATTGCCTGGGAAAATATTAGGAATTGATTATCAATTAGAATATGGAACAGACAGACTAGAAATACAAGCAGATTCTATTATTGAAAATTCAAATATAATTATTTTAGATGATTTGATTGCTACCGGTGGAACTGCATCAGCAGCTGAGAAATTAATAAAGGATAGTGGAGCAAATCTTTTTGGTTATTATTTCCTTATTGAACTAACTAAATTAAAAGGCAGAGAAAAGCTAGATCAATCACTAACGATTGAAAGTTTAATAAAGTATTAACTATCCTTTTGCCACAAAAGAATTGAGTTGTATTGGCTTAAGGAAATCAAACCATAACTCCACATGACAACAGGTAAAGGAGAGTTTTCTAAACAAGCTCTTTTTATTCCTAAATCTAATGCCTTTTTACTTATTCCTAACTTACAAATTATGAATTCACATAATTCATCAGTTGGTGGATTTATAGGGTTAGTAGTATTTATCATAAATAAAAACTAAAAACCATTTGTCATGACATTTAATATAAATTTTCTTATAAATGATGATTTCTTCATAATAGCAAATATTATCCTCCTTGGTATGAAGAATAACCTAATATTGCTTCTTGAATACCTTACTAAAAAATCTGTCAATATAGAAATACATAATACATCAAAAAGCCTAGAAATGGAATATATAATAGGAATTAGATATGATCTTTTATCTAATATCTTTAATGAAATTATATTAGTAAGACAGTCAACATCTCGCCAACATAAATTTAGACCTTGACCTCCAACTGGATGTAAAGCATGTGCTGTTTCTCCAAGATATATATATTTACCAGAAAAAAAAGTATAATTTAACAAAAACCTAATTGGATAGGCTTTTGGTTCATCAATGATGGTATCAGGTTGTATCCCATAAGGTAAGACTGTTGCCAAATAATCTAATAAAAGTGATTTAGGAATTTGCATACTATGAGAACCTTTTAAAATAGATTGACTACAAACTATTTGGAATAAATCTCCTCCTAAAGGTAAAAGAGCAATAGGGCCTTCAGGTGTAAGTATTTCAAAGGCCTCATTGGATTTGATTCCTCTTAATAATACTTTTATAGTTATACATAATTGATCATAATTAAAACTAAAAAAATTAGTTTTAAGCTTCTTCCTAGTATTTGAATCCTGACCATCTGCTGCCACAATTAGATCATAATTATTTGTATTTGGAATTACAGAGGTAGGGATCTTATTAATATTATCACTGCGATAGATAACTGATAGTAAAGAAGACATTAATTTAGAATGATTGGCAATCCAACCAACTGAAGAATACTTACTATCAGAGCGATATAAATCATTAGTAGTAAAACGAACTAATTTATTTAATGGATAATCTATAAGGTTTAAGAACTTAAATGAAACAAGTTCGGGGGAAATAATTTTCCAAATATCAAGCCTTTCTAAAATTTTTCTAGATGAATGGGTTATAGCATATGTTCTATCTCTATTAACAAGTTCATCATCAGACAATCTTTCATATAAATCTACTCTACAACCAGCATTTGCTAATGATACAGAGGCAAGAGAACCAGTCAGTCCAGAACCAATAATTGCTATGTTCATGACTGAATTATATCATTTATGTTTGAGATAGATTATGTAAAGACTCTCCTATTAACAAATTCTTCAAATGCAGGTCTAAGTAAAAAAGGGTAGCTTCCAATCCATAACTTTATTTCGGGACACCAAGCATCACTAATAGCTGAGATATTACTAAAATCTCTTCTATTACTAAAAACAACACAATTAATACGCATACCTTTTCTTAGAATATTAAATTTATTTTGTAATGGGAAATTTATATTACCTAAATAACCATCCTCATCTTCGATATCAACTACAACCCATGATCTTCTCTTCTCTACTAACTCTAATTTCCCTTGATTATTAGCCTGTTCTTGTTGATTCACAACTCTATCTTCTACATATACATCAGAGATGATTCCATCAAATAATGCTGAAAATGAATAGCTTTTTAATTTAGAATTTTCTCTGCTTGCCTCTAAAATTGGTCCCCATAGTATATATAAAATAATAACAACACCTAGAACTAACCACAAGGAATAAAATTGGCTAGTAACTTGGCTTTGACTAATTAGCAATGTTATTACACCTCCAATCGCTGAAATCATAATCCGTTGGAATATCTTTTGAGGATTCCCTAAAGCAGAATTGAATTGATCTCCTGTAGCAACAGCTGGAATTAATTTATTTATTTCATTAGCCTTTATAGGTAATAACATAATTATCTATAGGAGTTTTTCTAAACCATAAACTAATTCATTAAATGATCTGATTTTTTTTACCACTAAAAGTACTCCAGGCATATAAGAAGAGCGGTCAATTGTGTTATGTGATAGCTCATATGTTTCACCAGTGGATCCAAATAATACCTGTTGACGAGCAACTAAGCCAGGCAACCTTACTGAATGAAGTCGCAAGCCACTGGTTCTGGAACCACCTCGTGATCCTTTTATGGATTCTTCTTCATCAACTTGAGGTTTATTAAATATTGATCGTTGTTCTTCTATCAATTCAGCTGTTTTAAGACATGTTCCACTAGGAGCGTCAGCTTTTTTATTGTGATGCATTTCAGTTAACTCAGCAAACTCATAAAAACGAGCAGCAGCAGCGGCAGCTTGCTGCAATAAGACCATACCCACAGAAAAATTTGGAATAATTGCAGAACCAAGAGAGGCTTTTTCTGCAAATATTGAAAGGTCCTCTAATTGATCAGCAGTTATTCCAGTGGTTCCAATTACAGGATGAACGCCGTATGCGATAGCTGTACGAGTGTGATTATATGCGGCTTTAGGATGGGTGAAATCAACTAAAACAGCTCCATTGTTCTTCCCTTCATTAGTTACGTTTTGACTGGCAGCGCATAAGGAACCTTCAAAATCACTTGAAACCAAAACATTTAAAGCTCCTATTCCAAGTATTGAACCAATATCTTGACCTTCCTTTTCCTTCTGATTATCAATTGCGCCAACAAGTTGATATTCAGAAGAGGAATTAATTGCTTTAATAACCTCTGATCCCATTCGCCCAAGAGCGCCAGCTACCAAAACAGGTATTTGATGACTATCAGAACTCATTGATTTAGATTTTTTAGAATCATATTTGATATTCCTTGTAACAGGCATTA
>CETG01191917.1_pt1 | contig 26731 bp, 26 predicted proteins | sample 361471 | NCBI WGS metagenome assembly CETG01 (sample SAMEA2622696, study PRJEB7988) | marine metagenome | isolation source: saline water (ENVO:00002010), including | reverse complement strand
AGTCCTAATACCAATATTGAAGCAATTACGTTCATTAATAATTCTCTATTCTGGTTTCAAATATGCTTTTCCAAAGTATGGCACCAGTGCTGAAGGTATCGTGACACTTCCGTTACTTTGTTGACCATTTTCTAAAATGGCAGCCATAGTTCTTCCAATTGCAAGGCCACTTCCATTAAGAGTGTGAACTAATTGGCTCTTTTTCTCCTTTTTAGTCCGAATTAGGGCTCTTCTTGCTTGAAACTCTCCGCAGCTACTGCAACTTGAGATTTCCCTGTAAGTTCCTGCTCCTGGTAGCCAAACTTCTAAATCAAAAGTTCTTTGTGCTGAAAAACCTAGGTCCCCAGTACAGAGATCTACAACTCTGTAGGGAAGTTCCAAAGCTTTTAAAACGGACTCAGCATCAGCCGTTAACTTCTCATGAGCCTCGTCAGATTTTTCTGGATCACAAAACCAATAGAGTTCAACTTTATTAAATTGGTGAAGTCTTATTAAGCCTCTTGTATCTTTTCCATAGCTTCCCGCTTCCCGCCTAAAGCAAGGACTAAAAGCAACATATTTTAGTGGCAGCATGTCTATTGGGAGTATTTCTTCTCGATGTAAAGAAGTAATAGGGACTTCAGCAGTGGGTGTTAGCCACAAATCATCTTGTTTGCATTGAAAGCTTTCTTCTGCAAATTTTGGAAGTTGCCCAGAATTTGTAAGACTTTTTGTGTTTACAAGAACTGGAGGAAGAACTTCCTTGTATCCATTTCTGGTATGTAGATCGAGCATGAAATTTATGAGAGATCGTTCTAAGCGCGCACCATCTCCTATTAAAGTAATAAATCTACTTTGAGCAATTTTTGCAGACTTTTCTGCATCAAGGATTCCTAATTCTTCTGCTATTGTCCAATGTTGTTTTAAACCTGAAGATTTATTTGGCAATCCCCATTCTCTAATTACTATATTTTCTTTCTCAGTTTTACCTTCTGGACATTTTGGAGAGGGGATATTAGGCAATCCTATTAAATGTTTTTTCAAGTCTGAAAAAACCTTTTTCTCTTGTTCTTCTATTAATGAAATCTCTTTCTTTAGATCATTTCCTTTATTTCTTAAAGCTAGTACTTCCTCAGAGGCAGGATCACATCCTTCTTTGATTTTTTGACCGACGTTTTTACCTATCTGATTGCTTTCAAATTGCAATATTGATCGCTTTTCTTGTAAGTCCCTTTGGAGTTTTGCTTGAACTTGTATTTGATCAACAGGGATTTTAAGCCCACGTTTTGAAAGTTCATGAGCTATTAAACTTGGATTTTCTCTAGCTAGGCGAAGATCAAGCACAGATTCTTTTAATTGATGTCAGCTTAGTTCGTAAAATTGAGATCTATTTAATTTATTTAGGATAAAAGAAAATTGTTTTATTATAAAAAGCTTCTTGAAGAAGTCTCTTGCTGTGAAAAGCTTTTCTGAAATTAGGTTTTAAGAATTAATGAAGCAGGCCTTGCCCTACCTGTTGAGGCCCATTGCTTTATCGAATCAATTTGCTCTTTAGCTGTTCTTGAAAGAGGTATTAATTGACTGGCAGCAAGAATGAGATCGCTTTCTTCAAGTTCTCTTTTTTCAGCAAAAGCTAAATGCATTGCTTCAATAACTGTTTGTTCTAGTTCAGCTCCTGAAAATCCGTTGGTCCTGCTGATTACTGTATCAAGTGGTAAGTCGACCCCAGGCCGCTTTTGATTAAGATGGAGCTTGACAATGCTGAATCTTTCCTCTTTTGTCGGCAAATCTAATAAAAAAATCTCGTCAAATCTTCCTTTTCTTAGTAACTCAGCAGGAAGCCTCTCTACTCCATTTGCTGTAGCAACTACAAATACAGAGGTTGTCTTTTCTGCCATCCAAGTTAGAACATTTGCTAAAACTCTTTGACTGGTCCCACCATCACTTCTTGCATCTCCACCAAAACCTTTATCAATTTCGTCAATCCATAAAACACAAGGAGCCATTGCTTCTGCTCTTTGAATTGTTTCTCTTGTGCGAGCTTCACTTGCTCCTACAAGCCCCGCAAAAAGTCTGCCAACATCAAGACGAAGAAGAGGCATTGACCAGCTATGAGCAATTGCTTTTGCTGTTAATGATTTTCCGGTACCTTGTGGCCCAACAAGTAAAACCCCTCTGGGTAATGGTAAGCCAAAATTTCTAGCTTCATTAGAAAAAGCTTGATGCCTTTGGTTAAGCCACTTTTTCAAGGCATCAAGTCCTCCAATATCCTCTGGTGATGAGCGCGTTTCGCAATATTCAAGGACCTCACTCCTTGCAACTGTTTGGCGTTTTTCTTCGAGTACTTCAGATAAGTCTTCTTTCCCGAGCTTTCCTCTTTGAGCTAAAGCTCTTGCTGCTACCTGTCTAACCCTGGACTCACTAAGTCCACTACATGCACGAGTTAATTCTTCTAATGTTGGGAGTTCCAATGGAGTACCGCTTAAATTTGCGATACTTGATAGTAAATCTCGTATTTCTTCCTCTTGTGGTAAAGGTAAATCCAAAATTGTAAGAGCCTCATCGAGATCTTCTGGAGGGTTCCATGAAGCTGTACTTAGAACAATCGTATGAGGTTCTTGTCTGAGTTTGGTGGAGAGATTTCTAAGCATTCTTGCAATTCCAGCATCTTCGCAAAAACGATGGAAGTCCTTAACTAGTAGAATTGTTGGATTGTTTGAGTCAAGATTTTGAATCCATTGAAGAACTGCAATTGGCTGCTTGGCTCCTATCCCTTCAGAATTACTTACCCCTTTTAGACCTTCAATATAGTCCCATGTGGCTAGGCGTCTTGTTTGAAGCCTGGTGGCTGAAAATTGTAAAAGAGTTTGAACTCTTTCCTCTTCTCCACTCCTTATCCATATCAAAGGTGTTCTCGATCTAATTAAAAGATCTATTTGATCGTTCCAGGACTTCATCTTTTCTAGTTCTTACTTACCGCTTTTAGGTTCAAAAGGCAATCTTTCAGAGTTAGCTACAGCTGCTGTAGATAACTCTGCTGAAGCATTTTTGGAGAGTTGATCATCCAAAATCTTTTGTAAATTTTCAGGTAATACTTCTCTACTTAGCAAGAAAGTTTGAAAGGCTTGGAAAATGTTAGCAATTACCATATAAAGTAAAACCCCTGCAGGAAGTGGGAAGAATAAAAACATCCCAGTAATCATTATTGGAGTTATTTTATTAGCAGTAGATTGTTGAGGATTTGCTGGCATTCCTTTGCCTGATAAGGCCTGGGATACCAATAAAGTCAAACCAAATCCTCCTACTAATATTGCTATATCCCAGTTGATTGCCCCGTCAACGTAAAAGCCAACTTGACCCAGTGCTTTTATAAATAGAAAACCACTTTTGGCAGCTAAACCAGGTATTTTCCCTTCTACAGTTACATCACCCTCAGATAAAGCAGAGAGGGTTCCATCTTTAGAGATTTTTGCGTTCTCATCGCCTTTGGTGATTTTCCAGTTTGGTGTGAATTTGCCGCCATCATCAAATCTATTCAAAACTTTGTTGAAGCTCTCTCCCTCTAAAGTTTGTAATTTGATTTGTACATCATCTCCTACGCCTACTTTTGTTCCTCCAGGTAAAGAAGCAATTACTGGAAAGTGATCAGTTTCTGAAACGAAAATAGAATGCCTAGGACTTGTAAATGGTTTAGGCTCTAATGCACCAACTTGATCAGAAGGAAGTATTTTAAAATTAACTAAATATGGAACATCTGCAAATGGTGATCCTCTAAGAGTTGCAAAAAGAGCAAATAATATTGGCATCTGAACTAAAAGAGGTAAGCAGCCTGCTAGGGGACTGCCAAATTCACCCATTAGTTTTCCTAGCTCCTCTTGCTGCTTTTGTGGATTATTGGCGTATCTAGACTTGATTTCAGCTTGACGCTTTTGCATTACTGGTTGCGCTATACGCATTCTCCTAGCACTTCTAATTGATCCAGCGCTAAGAGGAAACAAGGCAAGTCTTATAACGATAGTCAAAGCGACTATTGCAAGTCCATAGCTGGGAACTAATCCATAGAAGAAGTCGAGGATTGGTAGTAGCAGATTGTCGGAAATGTACCCGATCACGGTTCAGAATTTTTGTTGTATGAGTTGATGATAGTTCTCAGTGTGATGATAATGGCTTTGAGAAGCAAAACACGAAATCAATCGGTTGAGAACCCCTGAACATTTTGTTGCAAGGTCTTGCTTTCAAAAGTATTTAATTTTTCATTTAGGAACTTTTCGGTTTCCCGGAAATTTGGAACAGATCTCATCTCTAGCTTTGCACCGTCATCAGAAATAAGAACAAAATCACCGTAAAAACCAAAACCTCTTGGCACACAACGTATTTCGATTATTTTACTCAGGGCTATTTGATTTTGATCTTTGCCGAACCATCCGCCAATAACTGAAACTCGTTTATTTGTAATTGTGTAACGAAGCCATAGAGCTCTGACAATGGCGCCAAAAGTAAAAGGAAGACCAACAAGTGTAAATGCTGCAAAAAGATTTATGAGAAGGTCAGCCTTGGCCGGTCCGCCTTCATAAAATGTTTTTTCTTTGTTTGTGGTTTTTAACATAGACCCGCTTTGATAAGTAATCTATCGCATTCATGAATTAACTCTTGATTGTTTTTCCTCGAACAGGATGGTTTTAAGATAAGTAGAGCCCATTTAGATGAAAGATTTTTTTTATCTAACAATTTTACCTTGAGGTGAGTATGCAATAATCTTCTGAATTTGTTTCTTGTTACAGATTTCTTGCTTACTTTGTTGCTAATAGCTACGGCAATTTTAATAGAATCTTTATAGCTCAAGCCTTGTTTTTTTTGCTTATTTATAAGGGATTCTTTGGCTACCTTAATCATCATTGAATTAGTGTGATACCTATTGCCCTCACTATGTAAATGCTCAAATGATTTGTAGCCTTTTAACCTCATTGATTTAGGTAAAACCATGAAAAATATGATGAATATTTTTTATATTTTATTGCTATACAGATAAGCGATTTCTGCCTCTTTTCCTTCTACTCCTAATGACTCTTCTACCAGTGGGAGTTCTCATCCTTATTCTAAAACCAGAAACTCTTTTCCTTTTTCTACTTGTTCCGCCAAAAGTTCTCTTAGTCATTGATCTGTTTTGTGTAAGGCCTTATATAAGAATTCTAGTCTATCGAGATGCTCCAGCTTCCTATATAGCTTGAAATTGGGAGGTCTCCAGGCGATTGAGCTGAGGCATTTAATTGGAACATACCTGTTTCAGATGGGTTGAAAATCTTCATTACGACTGCATAGCCCTCTTTGCTTACAGGAATTGGGCGATTAGGAAACATCTCAATTTTATTTTGTTCTTTATTTACTTCGAAAACAGCAGGTAACTTTTCTATGCATCTAGTCTTCTCTGTCATTCCACCAACTTGAACTTTGCATAAAGTCAACTTTTTGGGTGTGATTTTTGAATCGAAATGTTTTGGGAGTGAAATACTTAATTTTAAAAAAGCAAACTTTCTATATTTAGGCTTCATTACCAGATAATAAGTTGCTCTGTCATTCTTTGTTCGAGAACTTTGGAAATAATAAAGTTTTTTATAATTATCATCAGCTTCCCATCTGAATTCCATTAATGATGGAGTTGCATTTGCTTTAGAAAATAATCCATTGCCAATATATATTAGAACACCCATAAAGCCAGATGCAAATAGGGCTAATGTGATGGATGGGATTCTAAATTTTCTATTAATTTGTTTCATTTTTTGATTCAGTATTGTTGAGATAGGGTTGGATCTTGATAGTTTGATTGCTTTATTATAGAAGTTTATATCAAGTTTTTTCATTCAGAAAAATTACTTGAGGTCATGATGTCAGGTCTAAGCATGGTTGCTTTTCTTAAATAGGTATGGTATGGACTCTGATTGATTGGAATCCACGCATGAGCAAGTATTCTAATGCAGAAAGGAAGATCTCCTTCGACTTTCATTTGTTGGCAATCTAATAAAGCAATATTTTCCCAAGCATCTTGTTTCCTAGCAATGGCAGCGGGAAAACATGCATCTAAATCGGAAGTGACTGAAAAAACCACCGAAACAATATTTTCTGGCCTCAGTCTATTACGAATAACTAACTCATTGACTAACTCTCTTACAGCCTTCTCAATTGCAATTTGAGAATTCTCTATAGAGGTGGTTGCTCCTCGTAAGCCAACCAATTTCATTTTCTGGTAAGACTGGTTCATAGGCGTTATGGCTTGTATATCCAAAGAAGACTTCCATTGTTACCAAGCTCGATTGCTAAATTCTCAAAAATATTTGAAAGAAATCTTCCACCTGGTAGAAGTCCAAAAAGTTTCTTCTTTGGCCTGCCCAGTGTGATTAACTTTGTGTGTTTTTCATCTAGCTCTGCTAGCTCAGCGGCTAATTTCCGAGCATCTTCTTCATCTCCAAGGGCATCTACAAGGTCCAGTTCCTTAGCTTGTTGCCCAGTGAAAACTCTGCCATCAGCAAATTTCTTTACCTCCTCATTACTAATACCTCTTCCTTCTGCTACTGCAGATACGAATTGATCGTAACTACTATCTATGAGGTCTTGTAATAATCCTCTTTCTTCTTTAGTTAAAGCACGATCAGGTGAGAGGATATCTTTGAAAGGGCCACTTTTAACAGTCTCAAATTGAATTCCTATCTTTTCAAGAAGATTGGAAAGATTATTTCCTCTCAGAATAACTCCGATTGATCCAGTTATTGTGCCTGGATTTGAAACGATTTTGTCTGCGGCTACTCCTACATAAACACCGCCAGAGGCTGAGATATTCCCAAAGCTTGCAACCACAATACAACCTTTATCTTTTAACCTTAATAGAGCTCTATGGATTTCTTGACTATCCCCAACTGTGCCTCCAGGACTATCAATTCGCAAAAGCAAAGCAGGAAACTCTCTTTCCTCAACTTGTTTAATTGCTTTCAAGACAAACCTTCTAGTAGAACCAGTGATAGGACCCTCGATAATGATTCGAGCCATCCTCTTGCGGGATTTACGTTTCAGAGGCCAAAACATTTTTGTTATGCGTAATCCATTGGATCTTAAAAAAGCAATCGCTTTCTGACTTTATGTTTTCGATTCGGCACTGGATGCTGATGCTTTTGCCATTTGCTCTTTGGGGCACCGCAATGGCAGCAATGGCACCGTTGATTGGAACGGGAGGCCCTTTTGTTGTAGCCTCTTTCAGGCTTTTGCCAGCAGGGATTGTACTTCTGTTTTCGGTCCCTTTTTTAGGTAGAAGTTTGAAGATCTCTCAAAATGATTTGTTTTGGTTCTTAATTTTTACTGCTGTTGATGCAACATTATTTCAATTCTTTTTAGCAAAAGGACTAGCTGAAACTGGAGCTGGCTTGGGTTCGGTTTTGATTGATTCTCAACCTTTAATCGTAGCTCTCTTAGCAAGAGCTCTCTTTGGAGATGCAATCAATCCATTTGGTTGGGTTGGTTTGGTTGTTGGCCTTTTTGGAATAGTTTGCTTGGGCGCTCCCTCTGATTTTCTAAGTAACTGGCTTTTGATGGGACAATCTTCACCCTTAGTAAGTTTTTGGAGTCATGGTGAAGGGTGGATGTTATTAGCCTCATTGGCAATGGCGTTTGGCACTGTTTTAATAAGATTTGCCTGCAAAGAAAGTGATCCAGTGGCAGTTACTGGCTGGCATATGGTTGTTGGGAGCTTGCCTTTATTAGGATGGCATTACTTTTTTGATGAAATACCTTTCTGGCCTGTTTGGAACAAAATAGAATGGGGACTAATGGCTTATGCGAGTCTTTTAGGAAGCGCCTTGGCTTATGGATTATTCTTTTGGTTTGCAAATAGGGAAGAACTAACAAGTTTTAGTACATTAGCTTTCTTGACTCCAGTTTTTGCTTTGGCAACGGGAGGGATTTGGTTAGGAGAAAGACTTGTTTTGATTCAATGGATTGGAGTGATTTTTGTCCTTTTATCTGTTTTCCTAGTTAGCCAAAGACGCAGACTTTGGGAACCATCACATCACTCCTAAAATCGTTTGAGAAATGAAATGAAAAATTCTTTGCACTTAATTCTAGTTAGTACTCCAATTGGATATTTAGGAAGTGGAAGAGGAGGAGGCGTTGAAGTGACTTTGAGCTCATTAATTAAAGGTCTTTTGAATTCAGGCCACAAAATAACTTTAATTGCTCCTGAGGGATCAAAACTACCTTCTCACTGTTCTCAGGCAGAGCTAAGAGAAGTTCCTGGAGAAGATCAGCCAAGTTGGCAGCATCAGGATTCTGATGCACCAGTTGTGATGCCTCCTTATGCGGTCCTTCCACGTTTGTGGGATGAGGCTCTTCAAGTGGGAAAGTCAGCTGATGCAGTTTTAAACTTGAGTTATGACTGGTTGCCAATTTGGTTGACTAATCACGTCACAGCAAACTTGTTTCATTTAATAAGCATGGGTGGTGTTTCTCAAGTAATGCAATCGGTTATTTGTGATCTTTCGAAAAAGAACCATAATCGTTTGGCTTTTCATACATTTAGGCAAGCCTCTGATTACAAACTTTCTGATACTCCCATAGTCGTTGGTAATGGGTTTGATTTGGCTAAATATGATTTTCAGCCCCATAAAGGGGGACCATTGGGTTGGGCAGGAAGGGTAGCCCCTGAGAAAGGCCTTGAAGATGCTGTAGCTGCTGCTGCTGCCTTAGGAGACAAGCTTTTGGTATGGGGAGTACGAGAGGATGAAGACTATGTATCGTTTGTTGAGAAGTCATTCCCTCAAGACACTATTGAATGGAGAGGTTTTTTGCCAACAAATGATTTGCAGAGAGAGTTAGGTTCTTGTCGAGCTTTATTAAATACCCCTAAATGGAATGAAGCCTATGGGAATGTGGTGGTTGAAGCTATGGCTTGTGGTGTTCCAGTAATTGCCTATGACCGAGGGGGGCCAGGGGAATTAATTGAATCAGGCAAAACAGGTTTCTTAGTATCTCCAGATGACATTGATGCTTTGATTAATGCTGCAAAAAATGTCAATAATATTGATAGGAAGCAATGTAGATCTTGGGTAGAGGATTCAGCTTCGCAAGAAAAATTTGCAGAACGTGTAGAAAATTGGATTATGCGTCCCAATCAAATACAAAAAGATTGAAAAGAGATTTATTGAGATTCACTATTATGAAAAATATTATTACTAAACGGAAGAGAAATATAACTCTAATTTTTATATTAACTTTAGGCATTTGTCTTTTTATTTTAGAGCTTGGATCAACCGGTTTAATTGATGAAACACCTCCACTTTTTGCTGCTGCTGCAAGAAGTATGCACTTAACAGGAGATTGGTTGACACCTAGAGTTAATGGCTTACCAAGGTTTGATAAGCCACCATTAATTTATTGGTTGATGGGGGGACTTTACTCAATTCCAAATCAAATTAGCTGGGATCCATTAGGTACTTGGGCTGCGCGATTACCATCTGCATTGTCTTGCTTATTAATGATGCTATTTATCGGAGAAACGCTCTTAAAATTTAATTTTGAGGATGATAAATATCCAAGTCGAACTGCAGTAGTAACTGCATTGGCTTTTGGTTTGTCTCCATTAGTAATGATTTGGAGTCGAATTGCTGTTAGCGATGCTTTGCTTTGTAGCACTCTTGGCATATCTCTCCTTCTGCAATGGCGCAATTACTCAAGACCTGGAGAGATCGGATGGTACTGGGCTTGGATGGTTTTGGGTTTAGCTGTTCTTACAAAAGGTCCTGTTGCGATAGTTCTTATGCTTATGACTTTAATTTTATTTGGAGTTTATCAAAATAATCTTACTTATTTATTTAAAAATATTCATGCTGTTAAAGGATTCATGATTACATTAATTGTGAGTTTGCCTTGGTACTTAATTGAGTTAATAGTAGAAGGCAAGCCCTTTTGGGATAGTTTTTTTGGATATCATAATTTCCAAAGATTTACTTCAGTAGTTAATAGTCATCAGGAGGCCTGGTGGTTTTTTCTGATGATTTTAATAGTTGCATCATTACCCTTTTCTCCATTACTTATTATTGGCCTTTATCAATCTCTTAAACTTGACAATTTGAAAAGGAGATCAAGAAAAGATAACTTTGATTTAAGTCTAAATAACTTTGCTGCATGTTGGTTGATCTCTGTATTTGCATTATTTACTTTTTCGGCAACTAAATTACCAAGTTATTGGCTTCCAGCCACTCCAGCAGCAGCAATATTGATAGGATATAGTTCTTCACTATTAAGCAAAAGAGGTGTATTAAATAATATTGGATGGTGGGGATCATGCATACTTTCATTGTTTTTGGGAGTTGTTTTTTGGCTTTCACCATTTTGGTTGAATGATGTCAAAGACCCAGAAATCCCTAATTTTGGTCCTGAATTGATTGCGAGTTTTATAGCAATAAGAGCGGCTATTTGTTTTACTATTTTTGCCTCAATTGGTCTTTTTCTTGTTTTTCGTTCTAAATCTGGAAGAGTATTACTTTTGCAAGCACCTTTGTTCTTATTTCATTTATGGGTTTTATTCCCAATGCTAAGACTTGCTGATAGATTAAGACAATTTCCTGTTAGACAGTCAGCATCACTCTTGCTTGAATCTCAAAAGAAAAATGAGCCACTTGTTATGGTAGGTGCAATGAAGCCATCCATGCATTTTTATACTAAACAAGTTATTGTTTATGAAGGTAGATCTACTGCAGCATTAGTTAATCTATCAGAAAGATTGAAATTTGAAAAAAGGAAATCATGGGTTGGACGCCCAATAAATGATAGAGATGGATCTCCTACAGCTTTAATTGTAATCGATGAAAATACAACTAAAAGGTCTCACTGGAAGGGATTAAAGCCAGAATTGCTTGGACAGTTTGGTATTTATAAGATTTGGAGAATTGATAGGAAGATTCTAGAGGAAAGAGCTAGAAGATTGATTGCGAATCAGGGAGTAAGACCTAATTGGAAAATTCCTCGACCAGAACGATTTTAGTTTCTATTTTGATTTCAAACTCCTTAGAGATCTTTTCTCCTACAAAATCCGCATTTGTTCCATAAAGCCATTTCTCCAGAGGGGGCGGGGCTCCCGCAAAAGCTGCAAGAACCTAGACCATGAACATCAATTCGGCTTGGATGTCTTTCCCATATTGATTTTTGACTTTCCAATTCAGAACGTTTTGAGGGGTAATAGCGTTGTATCTTTATGTCTTTGATTCTGGCAAATCCTGCGGCCTTCAATTTTGCAAGTAATTGACATTTATTATATTGAAGAGCTTGTAACCATTGAGGATGCGAGGCGCCGATATAAAGAATTCCAAGACGTATTTCCAGTGGGCAACAATTCACACTTAGCTGATCGCCAGCAAGTTCTGGCCATTTATTCCAAATAGAGGCAAGACTATCTTGTTTTTCCCAATTATCTTTTAATTCACTTAAGCAATTGTTTAGTGGCGTGATGGAGGAGAGATGCGCATTGTTTGAGTAAGCCATTCAATCGAGTTTTCGATAAGTGGTCTAATGCAATATTTCTATTTTAGATGAATATTGTTCTAATTTAGCTAAAGTTTAATTGCAAGATTTGTTTGTTTGCCTCGATGGGTTTTTTTGAGAGATTAAGTCGGCTTTTGAGATCTAATCTCAATGCTTTAGTAAGTAGCGCGGAGGATCCATCGAAGATTCTTGATCAGTCTGTTACGGACATGCAGAATGATTTAGTTAAGCTTCGACAGGCTGTAGCTATTGCAATAGCAAGTCAGAAAAGATTAGTTAGTCAGGAGGATCAATCTAGTAAACAAGTTTCTGTATGGTATAAAAGAGCTGAGTTGGCTCTTCAAAAAGGGGATGAGGCTCTTGCTAAAGAAGCCCTGTCTAGAAGAAAAGCTTTTCAAGAATCATCAAGTTCATTAAAGAGTCAGCTTGATGCTCAAGAAGGTCAAGTAGAGATGTTGAAGCGCAGTCTAATGAAATTAGAAGGGAAAATAGCTGAGGCAAAAACTAAGAAGGATATGCTTAAAGCCAGAGCTCAGGCTGCCAGGGCTCAGCAGCAGCTCCAAAATGCAGTTGGAAATTTGGGAACCAACTCTGCTGCAGAAGCTTTTGAACGTATGGAAGATAAAGTAGAGGCTTTAGAGGCGACAAGCAAGGCTTCTGCTGAATTAGCAGGTTCAGATCTTGAAAGTAGATTCGCATTATTAGAAACTTCTGATGATTTAGATGATGAATTGAGCGAGCTAAGAGAAAAACTCCAAGGGGATATAGAAGCTGTTGCTTTACCTCCTGGCGAAATGATAGGGACGAGTATTAATAATGATCAGAATGTAGCTGATATTGAGGTAGTAAAAGTATCAGAGATTGATAAAGAGCTAGAAGAGTTAAGAGATTCAATTGATAATTCAAAATGATTAATTAAACTTAATTTTGAGCGATTGAAATATTATTTCCTAATAATTAAACTTATTATTGAAATCGATGAATTTTTCAAAGAGATTTGAATCTGATTTGACAACAATTTTTGAAGAGGTCTCCAATCTGAAAAGCTTATATTGTTCGGATTTAAATTTAGGCAATAATTCACATTTAATAGACCTCTCTCTTGGCTCAACAGATTTATTGCCACCCAGGAATATTGTTGAGGTTATTAGTAATGAAATTTTAAATCCCGAAAGCAGTAAATATTCACTTTTCTCATCTACAAAAAATTTTCGTGAAGCGGTTGCCTCTTGGGTTAGGGCAAAATTAGATGTTTCTGTAGACCCTAATAAAGAAATACTATTCTTGATAGGTTCTCAGGAAGGGATATCTCATTTACCTCTCTCAGTGATTAATCCAGGAGATCATGCACTTATATTAGATCCTTCATACCCATGTCATAGAGGAGGATTAGCTTTAGCTAAAGCTAAAATAAATAAACTATTACTAAGGTCTGAAGAATCATGGAGGCCTGTATATGAAAGTCTTGATAGAAATAAATTAGATCAAATAAAGATTTTTTTATTTGGTTTCCCTCATAACCCAACGGCTCAAACAGGAAATCAAGAATATATTGATCAGGCCATGAAATTAGGAATAGAACATGATTTTATAGTTGCTCATGATAATCCTTATTTTGATTTAGCTATTGATGGCGAATCGCCTTCTCTCCTTAATTCTAGCGGTTGGAGAAATGGGGGTATTGAGTTTTTTTCTCTCTCTAAAGGTTGGTGCTTGGGGGGGTTTCGTATTGGGTTTGCTGTTGGTTCAGAATCAATTATTAGTGAATTAAAAAGAGTCAAATCTTATATTGATTTTAATCAATCTAATGCAATTATTAAAGGTGCAGTTGAAGGTTTGTCAAATAATTTTGATTTTCCTAAAACCATATTGAAAATCTATAAAGATAGGCGTGATTTCTCTATGAAAAGGTTGAGATCTTTGGGTTGGGATGCTCCTCTTCCTACTATGGCAATGTATTTATGGATGCCTCTTCCATTATGGGCAGAGGAGCAAGGTTTAGATGATAAGCAGTTTATGAAAAAAATTATACAAGATACAGGAGTTGCTATTACCCCCGGATCCGGATTTGGCGCTGGAGGAAAAAATTGGGTGAGATTGGCTTTAGTATGTCCCGAAGTTGAATTGAATTCTGCTTTTAATCGTATTGAGAAGTGTTTTAATGCAAACTCATAGATCACTTAAGGGAGCTGGAAATATCTCTAGAAATTGGAGATTAAAAACTAAAGAGATAAAAAGACCCTGGAAAATTCTCTGGAAGCCCGTTTGTTCTAGCACTGAGACTGTGTTGTCTCATTGGCTAAAAGAAATCCCTTTAGGTGTTTTTCATCCAAGAGCTGTTGTTGCATTCCGCCAATTGAGGGCTTTTGGACAGAAAGGCCGAATTTGGCAATCTCCCGGAGGTGGAGTTTGGATGAGTACAGCAATACCATGCATAGATAACTCTATTAGTCTACGCTTGTTGGGGTTATCTATGGCCTTGGCACTTGCATTAACCTTAGAGGAAAAATCAGTACCAGTTAAGATTAAATGGCCTAATGATTTACTTTTTGCGGAGAGAAAATTGGCAGGAATATTACCTCGTGTTGCTCAGAGGGGAAATAATTTGCGATTCATCAGATTTGGTATTGGGTTAAATGTTTTCAATACAACTCCTCCTGAAGGTATTTCTTTGCAAGAAATATTAGGGCGAAAAATAATAAGCACTTGTCCTTTCTCGGCTGATGTCCTGATTGCATGTGAAAGGGCTGTAGGATTTATGGAGAATCCAGATTTTATTTGCAAGGAGACTTTTAAGAGGATCTGGTCTAGTTATTATACTGATCCAATTTCGAATGAAAATATAGAAATTAAGGGAATAAATATTGATGGTTCAATGCTACTAAGTGATGGAAGGATTGTGAGTTAGTAATATTTATTTATTGTTTAGTCTGTTTAATACTGATTACTTTGCCATCCTTAAACTTAACTATTTTCTTTGCTCTTTTTGCCACATCATCTTCATGAGTTACTAATACAATAGTTATACCTTGATCATGCAATTCATCGAAAAGGTTTAGAACTCCTTCAGTCGTTTGCGAGTCTAGTGCGCCTGTTGGTTCGTCTGCTAATAATAATGATGGCTGGTTGATTATTGCTCTTGCAATCGCAACACGTTGCTGCTGTCCTCCAGAAAGTTGATTAGGACGATTGTTCATTCTGTCTGCCAGACCTACTCTCCTTAAAGCATTTTCGGCTTTTACTTTACGTTCTTTTTCTTTGTATCCTGCATATATCATCGGTAGCATTACGTTCTCAAGTGCTGTCGCCTCAGGAAGTAAATGAAATTGCTGAAAAACAAAGCCAAGTTTTTCGTTCCTTAAATCAGCTAATTCATTGTCATCAAGATTTTGTACTGGGAAACCGTTCAGGGAATAGATTCCTCTTGAAGGTCTGTCTAGACATCCCAGAATATTCATTGCAGTACTTTTCCCAGAACCGCTTGCTCCCATAACAGCCATATAATCTCCTTTTTTTACTTCTAAAGTTAAATTGTCTAGAGCTTTTACTAAAAGAGAGTCTTGCCCATAAAATTTACTTACATTTGTAAGTTGGGCGACTGGAGGCAATAGTTTTTTTTGTTGATTACCCAAGAGGAAAAATAGTTCCAAGTTTTACTGCTTCACTTAGGAAAGGAGTTCCAGTTACTGCATTGTTAGCCCATTGGAAAAGAGGATTAGAGATAATGCCACCAATTGCTGTTATTAAAACACATGAAACAAGCGCTATTCTAAGTGGTGGAAGCCCAATTGTTCTCCATTGTATTACTGGGTAGTTTTTTACAACTTCAGAGGCTTCTTGTGGCTCTTTAACTACCATCATTTTAATTACTGATATGTAATAGTAAATTGAAATTACTGAAGTTACTAAGCCAACTATTACCAAGAGATATTGTTCATCTGCCCATCCAGAGAAAAATAAATAAATTTTGCCGAAAAAACCAAGCATTGGAGGAATTCCTCCAAGGGAGAGAAGACATAAACTTAATCCAAGTGTAACAAGTGGGTCTTTCTGGTAGAGGCCTGCATAATCCGAAATTTGGTCACTGCCTGTTCTTATTGAGAAAAGAATTATGCATGCAAATGCACCAAGGTTCATAAACAGATAAGCAGCCATATAAAGGATCATTGCTGCGTATCCATCCTCCGTTCCGCAGACTAGTCCTATCATTACAAATCCTGCCTGTCCAATAGAGCTATATGCAAGCATTCTTTTCATGGATGTTTGTGCTAAAGCAACTACGTTGCCAAGGGTCATACTTAATACAGCCAAGACTGTAAAAAGCAGTTTCCATTGACTATCAAATGAACTAAAACATCCGATTAGGATTCTTAAGGCAAGAGCAAAGCCTGCAGCCTTTGATCCAACTGATAGAAATGCAACAACTGGTGTTGGCGAACCCTCGTAAACGTCAGGCGTCCATTGATGAAATGGAACAGCAGCTATCTTGAAAGCAACTGTTGCAAGAACGAAAACAAGTGATAGAGATGCGATCGGAGTAGGGCTTTCTACTAGAGCTAGGCCAATTGCTTCAATATTTGTTGTTCCACTAATTCCATAAAGAAGAGATGTTCCATATAGAAATACTGCTGCAGCGGCAGATCCTACTAGTAAATATTTAAGAGCTGCCTCTGAACTTCTGGCGTCTCTTTTCATATATCCCGAAAGTAAATAACTTGCTACTGATAGGGTTTCAAGAGAGACAAAAACACTTACTAGATCTGTAGCCCCGCACAAAAGCATTGCTCCAAGAGTTGCAGCCAAAAGTATCGCAGCATATTCGCCTACAGGACTTCCACTTTGCTCTGCATATCTCCAACTTATTGAAAGCGATACCAGAGTAGATAGAGCAATTACTCCTCTAAATGCAATTGAAAGGTTGTCTGATAGAAAGGCCCCCAGAAAAGATGGTTCAAGTGGAGAATTCCATTGAATGGAAAGGATGATCAATGCAGAAGTAAGACCTGCGTAGCAGATAGGTGGCGACCATTTTGCAGCTGCTTTTTCTCCTGCAAGATCAACTATTAATGTCCCAAGCATTGCCAGCAGAACAAATCCTTCAGGAGCAATTACCTTTGCATTTAGGGAAAGGTTAAGAAGTTCTCCTGGAGAGGAGAGCGACTGGTTGATCAAAAGGAATTCGCTCATTTAAGGAGCTTGCTCAGTCGCAAGTGAATTATTTAGACTTTAGTTAGGTTACAGATTCTTCCTGCAAAATGTTCTAGAAATATGCACGTTCCTCCATTGTGAGATAAACAGGAATAAGGGTTACACCGATAAATTCAACCGTGACACACACTTTAGTAATTGTAGAGAGCCCCACTAAGGCAAGGACCATAAAGGGATTCTTGCCCAAGGACTTCAAGGTAGAGGCCTCCATGGGACATGTGAGAGATCTCCCTAATAATGCAAGTGAGATACCTGCAGCAAAAAAGGGAGAAAAGTGGGCAAATCTTGGAGTGAACACAACTTCTGACTTTGAACCCCTTTACGTAATCCCAAAAGACAAGAAAAAAATCGTAAGAGAATTAAAAGCTGCTTTGAAAGGTGCTAGTCAGCTTCTACTGGCGACTGATGAGGATAGAGAGGGAGAGAGTATTAGCTGGCATTTATTGCAGTTACTTTCTCCCAAAGTACCAGTAAAAAGAATGGTATTTCACGAGATAACTAAGGAGGCAATAGCTAAAGCTTTAAAGCATCCTAGGGATTTGAATATGGAATTAGTTCATGCACAAGAAACCAGGAGGATTCTTGACCGTCTCGTTGGTTATACACTTTCACCCTTGTTGTGGAAAAAAGTTGCTTGGGGATTATCGGCAGGAAGAGTTCAATCAGTCTCGGTTAGACTTTTAGTACAAAGAGAACGAGCAAGAAGATCATTCCGCAGCGGAAGTTATTGGGATTTGAAAGCATTATTAGGTAAAGGGGAAAATAGTTTTGAGGCGAAATTGATTAAAGTATCTGGTTCTAGAATTGCAACTGGAAATGATTTTGATGAGTCAACAGGTTCATTAAAAAATGGAAGTAAAGTTTTTTTAATTGATGAGAAAGAAATTTTTAAATTAGCATCTATTCTTAAGAAATCTATTTGGAAAATCACTAAGGTAGAGGAAAAGCCAACAAGTAGAAAACCAGTTCCTCCTTTCACTACAAGTACACTTCAACAGGAAGCAAATAGGAAACTTAGTTTGTCAGCGAGAGAAACAATGAGATGCGCGCAGGGATTGTATGAAAGGGGTTTCATAACATATATGAGGACTGATTCAGTTAACTTATCAAAGCAAGCGATTGACGCTGCTAGGAATTGTGTGGAAAAGTTATATGGAAAAAATTACTTGAGCAATGTTCCGCGACAATTCAATACAAAATCAAGGAATGCGCAAGAAGCTCATGAGGCAATAAGACCATCAGGAGAGTTTTTTAAAGCACCTAATGAGACAAAATTATCAGGTAGAGATCTCTCTCTTTATGAGCTTATTTGGAAAAGGACAGTCGCAAGCCAGATGGCAGAGGCAAAATTAACAATGCTTTCAATAGATATATCTGTAGAAGAAGCTTTATTTAGATCAAGTGGAAAGCGTATAGATTTTCCAGGATTTTTTAGAGCATATGTTGAGGGCTCCGATGATCCAGATGCTGCTCTTGAGGGGCAGGAGGTATTACTACCTGTTTTAAAGGAGGGAGATATTGTTGATTCACAAGAAGTGGATGCTTTAGAGCATAAAACTAAGCCTCCAGCCAGATTTAGTGAAGCATCACTAGTGAAGATTCTCGAGAAAGAGGGAATAGGTCGACCATCTACGTATGCAAGTATTATCGGGACTATTGTTGACAGAGGATATTCAACTCTTCAGGGAAATGTTCTAGTTCCAACTTTTACTGCATTTGCAGTGACATCTTTATTAGAGGAACATTTTCCTGATCTTGTTGACACTAGCTTTACAGCTCGAATGGAATCGACTTTAGATGAGATATCTACGGGGAAAGTTAATTGGCTGCCCTACTTAGAGGATTTTTATAAAGGGGATAAAGGTCTTGAGGAGCAGGTCCAAAAGCGTGAAGGTGATATAGACCCAGGGTCCTCAAGAACTATTGATCTTGAGGGACTCCCATGTACTGTGAGGATTGGCCGTTTTGGGGCTTATATAGAATCAAAAAGATTAGGAGATGAAGGAGAAGAAGAGCTTATAAAAGCAACTTTGCCTAATGAAATTACCCCTGGAGATTTAGATGAACTAAAAGTTGAGCAGATAATCAAGCAAAAGGCTGATGGACCAGAATCTTTAGGGGTTGATATTGAAACCGGTGAGGAAATATATCTCTTATTTGGTCAATATGGGCCTTATGTTCAAAGAGGGAAGGTTACAGATGAGATACCTAAGCCCAAAAGGTCCTCTTTGCCAAAAGGTACTAAACCTGAGGAAATAAAACTTGAGGAAGCTTTAGGTTTACTTAAATTGCCACGACTTCTTGGAGAGCATTCTGAGGGAGGTAAGATACAAGCTGGTCTTGGTCGTTTTGGACCCTACATAGTTTGGAGTAAAGGTAAGGGTGAGAAAGATTATCGATCTCTCAAGGCAGATGATGATGTTTTATTGGTTGATTTGTCTAGAGCACTAGAGTTGTTAGCTATGCCCAAGAGGGGGAGAGGAGGTCGAACTGCTTTGAAGAATCTTGGCATTCCTGAAGGGAATGATGAGGCAATACAAGTGTTCGACGGTCCATATGGACTTTATGTAAAACAAGGAAAAGTAAATGCATCATTGCCAGAAGGAAAAGGGGCAGATGATATATCAATTGAGGAAGCTCTTAAATTATTAGAAGCTAAAAAGGGTGCTAAGAAAACAAAGGCTAAAACAAAGACTAAAACAAAGGCTAAAACAAAGGCTAAAACAAAGGCTAAAAATTCTTCATTAAAGTCAACTAAAACTGTAAAAACTAAGTCACCAATTAAGTCTTCTTTAACGTCTAAAAAATCTGCGGTTAAGACTACTAAGGCCTCATCAACGAAATCAGTCAAAGCTCCAAGAGCTCAAACGAAATCGGGCAGATTAAGAGCAAGTGCTGTTAAAATAATAAGGGCAGGAGATAGTTAATGATATTAATAAAAAATATAATTTTTTATAGAATAATTACTGTTCTCGTCTTGTCAAATATTTTATTTATAATACAAGGCTGTGCAAAAAATGACTCGCCTATAGGCTTAGAACTTTCGAAAAGTTTTGACAACCCCTTGATTGAAAAAAAAATAGAAAAAGATAAATCAGAGGATAAGCAGAAAAAATTAAATAAAAAGCCAAATAAAACAAAGGGAAAGAAGATTGTTAAAACTCAAAGAACGATTAATCGAGACAATAAAATCATCCCTTTTACTCCTCATCCATACAGAATAACCATAAGATTGTCAGCTGCTAATCCATCCGCTCCAGCTGAAACAGTTACAAAAGCTTTGCGAAACTCTGGTATTCGATTTGAGGTGGAAAAGATTGAGCTACTAAAAGATCAGTTTGGTGAATCAGCCAAAAATTCAAGGAGATTAAAACGTTGAAAAGGTTATTCCGGAAAGTTGGAAAGACAAATAGTAGAAGATCTATATCAATAGATAGATCTTCGGCAATAAGTATGACAGAAACTGCTTATTTAGCTTCTGCTACTGCATTGATTTGGGTTGCACTTTATTATTTACCAGTAGGTGGGGCTATCTTTAGATTAGTATTGCCTTTGCCTCTGGCTTTGCTTCAGATTAGAAGAAGATCATCAATCGGATTAGAGGGACTTTTTTTGACGGTTTTATTGTTAGTAGCTCTTATGGGACCAGTAAGAGGACCATTGATTCTTTTCCCATATGGAATTCTTGCTGTTTGGCTTGGATGGTGTTGGAGTAGATGCTCTAGTTGGTGGTTTAGTTGGTTCTCAGGTGTGTTTATTGGAGTAGGAGGGTTTTTTGTAAGAGTTTTTGCTCTTTCTCTTTTGGTAGGAGAGAATTTGTGGGTTATTATTACTCGAGCAGGTGCTGGTTTGCTTGAAAGATTTATAGATCTCTTCAACCTTCAATTGGTTCCAGATCTAAATCAAGTTCAAATAGCTTCAATATTTTTAGTTTTACTACAAGAAATAATTTATGTGCTGACTCTTCATGCAGTTGCTTTTTGGCTGTTTCCTCGTTTAGGTGGCAGAATGCCATCACCACCTGATTTATTGAATCGATTAATTGTTATTGATCCTCTCTAATTAGTTGTTATTTCATGCCTAAATTACCAGATGGATGTTATCTCTTTGGAAGTGGTATTACTGATGATTCGATTAGAAAAATAATAGAGACATATAGTAATGGTGGTAGAAGTATTTACTCTCTTTTGATTTTGGCTGGATCAAAAACCGCAGAAGTTGAAGGAATATCCTGGGCTGGAGCAACGGCAAAGGCGAGAAGATATACAGCACTTGCAGATGCCGAACTTTTGATAAAAGGTCCATCTTCAGACAGGAAATGGTCTTTACCTCCCTTACCTGCAGGTGTTTCTCCTGCATTAATAAGTCATGTTGCCTCAAAACTTATAGATCTAGATACAAATGTAATTAATGTAGGTTTAAAGCAAGTTTCTCAATCTGAATATTTTTCTATTGAGCATCCACCGCAAGGACCTGCCCTTTGTTTAAGTAGTGGTAAATCAATGTCTTTAGAGAGAGTCGAGGCCCTTTGGAATAAAGGGTTTGAAATTGGTCATCAGTTAGATAAACCTATCTTAATTTCTGAGTGTGTTCCAGGTGGGACCACAACGGCACAAGCAGTCTTAACAGGTTTAGGCCTTGAGGTTGGAAAGCTTATAAATGGAAGTGTTTTGAATCCTCCTTTTCAATTAAAAAAGAATTTAATAGAAAAGGGTCTAAAACAGGCCTCATTGGGTTTGAACCCTTCTCCAAAGAAATTATTAGCTGCTATTGGTGATCCTTTTCAACCTTTAGCCGTTGGATTAATTCTTGGAGCAAGAAGTGCAGGGCAAGAAGTCTTATTAGGAGGTGGGGCTCAAATGCTTGCAGTGCTGGCTTTGGCTATTCGTCATGAGATCAAATCAGCAAGGTTGAAATTCGTTGAGGGAATTCTCTTGTCAACAACCTCATGGCTTTTTAATGAAAAAATAAATTCAAGTATTTGTGATAGTTCAATTGCTCAATTGATGGCTAAGATAGAAAAATTGTTTGATGTTTCTTTATTAGGTGTAAGTTCTGGACTAAACTTTAAAAGTAGTTATTCAAAAGCTCTTAGAGATTATGAATTAGGTTATATTAGAGAGGGTGTTGGTGCTGGGGCCATTTCCTTTCTTGCTGAGCTCTCTGGAATTAGTTGTTACAAGTTAGTAGATCATTGTGAGAAGGCAGTTATTGCTCTAACTCTAAACAATAATCTAAATATTAAAGAATAGTAGACCTATGATAAATAAACTCCAAAATCTCAGAAGACGCGATTTTTGTCGATTAGCTTTAATTAGCGGATATACAACAATTTATGGGTGCACTAAAGGAATAAATAATCCAATATTTCTTTCAACTTCAGAAAGCATCCCTAAGGAGTGGTTGAGAGAGCTACCTTCTCCTTGGTCTCATACAGTGTTGAAAGAGAAAAATCTTGATTCTGATAATAATCTAAATAAATATTATCAGAATGCAGATCTTATTTCTATAGGTGACGGTTGGCTTCAAAGAATTAACAATGAGGATTTTAATGATATTTATTCAGGTGCTTTTTCTTCAAAGCTTAATAAAAAAGCTAAAGAATTTATAGGTTCTTGGAGGAATTCTATTCAGAGTAAAATACTTCCAATAGGTTTTAGTCCATGGGTAATGATTTTCCGTAATGGAGAAAAGTGGTCTGTTGAGGCGAGTAAAGATTGGTCTGTTCTACTAGATAATGAACTTAAAGGAAAAATCATTTTTCCAAGAAGCCCTAGACTTATGATTTCAATTGCAAAAAGAATAGGTGGTAGTAATACACTTAGAAACTTAAGGAGACAGGCTTTAGCTTTTGACGATAGGAATGGTTTAAACTGGATATCTTCAGGGAAAGCAAAAGTTGCGGTACTTCCTTTAAGTAGATGCTTTGATAGCTTAATGATTGATCCAAGATTAAATATAGCATTTCCAATTAATGGAGCACCATTGAACTGGACTTTATTATTAAGTCCAGCTAAAACTAAGGAACCATTACCTCAAGAGTGGTTAGCTAAATCATTAACAAAACCCCTTCTCTCACTTATGCTTGCTAGAGGCTGGACACCCCCAATAGATTACATGAATTTATCTGGTGCAATGAATTTAGTCCCTACAAAATATCAGTCAACAATACTACCACCTTCTTATATTTTGGATCGCTGTTGGTCTTTTGGAGAACTTAATACTAAAGAAAAGTATGATTTAGAGGAAGAATGGAGGATCGCTAGTTAAATAATTAGAATAAACATCCTATTTCTTTTTCCTATTATTTTCAGAGTAATTTGTAAAACCTGAAGGTTCAATGGATGTTATAAAACTTTTGAATTTTGATTGATCTTCAATATCTGACTCTATGTCAACACTTATTGCAAGTTCAGAAAGAATAGCTTCTGATACCCAGATACTACATTTTTCTCTTATAGCTAGTGCAATTGCATCACTAACGTTACCTTCAATTTTAAAAAAAGATTTTATTTTATTACCCACATTATTTATTGATTCATCTTTCTGTTTAAAATACAATGTTGAGTATAAATAATCTTCGTTTTTACTATTTATAGTAATTTTTTCTAATAAAAAATTACTTTCTCTGATTATCGATATTGTCATATCATGAATAACAATATTTCTCTCATTTTCTTGAGAGGAATAATTTATTATATTAAAAGCATCTGGATGATTTATGGCAATGTCAATTTGCTTCTTTTGCTCAAGATCCCTAAGGAGGACAGATGTTTTTCTATTCGCAGGATTAATCGCTATTCCGAAAACTTTCATTTCTACCATTTTTATTAAAAGGATTTCTTAAATTATGGCCAAAGATCCTCTATTCAGTTATTCAATATGTTCACAGGATTAATTCAGTCTGTGGGTAAAGCCCGCTTGAGTTCTAAAGGGGTAATTATTGAAGGATGCGAATCTTTTGCCCCACTCTCAGTTGGAGATAGTGTTGCGGTTGATGGGGTCTGTTTGACAGTTGCCGATTTCACGGAAAAGGGGTTTTGGGCAGATGTAAGTGAAGAGACGTTGTCTAGAACGACTTTGGGAGTAAAAGCAAGTAAACATTCTCCTGTGAATCTTGAACCAGCATTAAGAATCTCTGATCGATTGGGAGGGCATTTAGTTAGTGGACACATAGATGGTCTTGGAGAGGTACTGAGAATTCAAAAGCTTAAGTTTTCATGGGAATTAGTTGTTCGGTGGCAAAAGAAAGATTGGAGTCGATATGTTTGTGAAAAAGGCAGTATTGCTGTTGATGGAATAAGTCTTACAGTTGCTGATTCAAAAAAGGGAGGTTTGGTTTTTTCAATAGCAGTTATCCCTCATACGTGGGATAACACCTCCTTGAAATTCTTAAATATTGGAGATTTAGTTAATCTTGAAGCGGATTTATTAGCAAAATATACAGAAAAGCTTTTGTTCAGCAAGCAAAGTAAAAGTGAACAGCAAAAAATTGAAGAGGCCACTGAAGTCAATCAAGAGTGGCTTTCTTCTCATGGATGGAATTGAGTTGAGAACTTTGAACAGATCTCAACTCATCTGACCTATTTTTTATCGCCTAAAGGCATTAGCAATATTGCCTTGGCGTCTTTGCGAATTTCTATTCGAAACTCTTGGCCTGGTTCTAGGCCAAGCTTTCGAGTATATGCATGACCAATTAGCAAATTGCCATTGCCATGAACTTTTGTTCGAAATTCCGCTTGGCGTCCCCTTGAGGACCTTCCAACAGCTCTTCCAGAGCTGCTGCGAAGTTTGTAGCCTTTTGCTTCTACCAGAGCCCGGTAAAAGCTTTTGCGAAGGACTCTTCCGCTGGGCCCAACGTAACCACAACCTCTCGCAATCTCATCCTCAGGACGGTTGCTAAGAGATCTAGCTTTGTTCAGTAGTTCTTTTCCGACAAGCATTTGCCAGTATTAATTACATTAATTCTGACTAATAACTTTAAAAGTGGCAATAAATTTCTTGAAAGTTTTCTTTTAAGTATCAATATTTACCTTAGAGCAGATAGAGGATGATGAAAAGAACTACCCAGATACCGTCTACAAAGTGCCAGTAAAGCTCAGCTGCCTCAAAGGGAAAATCATTGTCAGGTGTTATTCGACCATCAGGAAATCGTGATTGCCACCACACAATCAAAATCATAAAAGTACCTAAAGTCACATGAAGTCCATGAAAACCTGTTAAAGCGAAGAAGGTGCTTGCATAAAGGTTATCCGTAAGTCCAAATGGCAGTGAGAAGTATTCAAACATTTGACTAATAAGAAAAGCAATTCCCAGAATCGCTGTGAGCATTAGCCATCTTCTGCACTCAGTTGTATTGTTTTTGTGTAAAAATTTACCGGCTCTATGAAAGGTTGCACTACTTATAAGAAGTAATGCAGTATTAAGTATTGGCAAAGCTAGTTCAAGTTCATATATAGCCCCAGGAGGTAAGGGGTTTACTGCTTTAAAAGTTAAATATGCAGCAAAGAATCCTGCAAATGTCATCCCATCAGCAATGAGGAAAGCTACTAGGCCAAATATTCTGTGATCTTCATGTTCTTCAATATGTTCTTTTACTTCTTGAGATTTAGCTTCAGACTTTTCTTCTATGGGATTAATAGTTGTCATTTTGATTCTCCAGATAAAATCGAGCCTTCTGAAATCTCAACACCATATCCATAAGGTTCGGAAACTAGAGGTGCTTCTCCTTTCCAGTTTTCTATAGGAGGAGGCGACGATGTAAGCCACTCAGGAGTAAGTCCTCGCCATGGATTATCTCCAGATGGACGGCCTTTGAATGCGCTATAGATTACATTTAATAAGAAAGGTATTGTGCTTAATGCCATAAGTAATGCCCCTAGGCTACTTATCTGATTTATTAATTCAAATTGTGGATCGTATTCAGCAACTCTTCTCGGCATTCCATTTAATCCAAGCCAGTGCTGAGGGGCGAAGCAAAGATTAAAACCAATAAAAGTTAGAATGAAGTGGAGTCTTCCAATGGTTTCATTCATTAACTTCCCTGTAAATTTAGGGTACCAATGATATATAGACGAAAATATAACAAAGACTGAACCTCCGTAAACGATGTAATGGAAGTGTGCAACAACAAAGTATGTATCATGTACGTGAATATCAAAAGGAACTTGAGCCAAAGCAACTCCAGTTATTCCGCCTAATACAAAATTAATAATAAATCCGCAGGAAAATAATATTGCTGAGTTAAGTGATATTTTCCCTCCCCAAAGGGTCGCAACCCAATTAAAGAATTTAATTCCAGTCGGAACAGCTATAAAAGCAGTAGCAATGGTGAAAAATAATCTCATCCAAGGAGGGGTTCCACTTGTGAACATATGATGAGCCCAAACAACTAACCCAAGAACAACAATTGCCATTATTGAGTAGACCATAGTTACATATCCAAACAAAGGTTTTCTACAATGAACAGGAAGTATTTCACTGACTAAACCAAAGGCAGGAAGAACCATTATGTAAACGGCTGGATGAGAATAAAACCAAAATAAATGTTGATAAACAATTACATTTCCTCCTAATGTAGGGTTGAAAAACCCTGTATGAGCAACAATATCAAAACTTAATAATATTAAAGTTCCTGCAAGAACAGGAGTGGATAAAACAACTAAAATGCTTGTCCCAAGCATTGCCCAGCAATACATTGGTAATTGCATCAATTTCAACCCAGGGCGTCTAAGCTTAATAATTGTGGCAATAAAATTTATCCCTCCAAAGATTGAGCTTCCTCCAAGAAGAAGAACACTTAGTATCCATATTATTTGGCCTGCAGCAGGAGTGGTTATGCTTAAAGGTGGATATGCAGTCCAACCAGATTGAGCTGCACCTGTTATGAAATAACTGCTTATAAGCATCAATCCAGAAGGAGGAATCATCCAAAAAGCGACAGCATTAAGTCTTGGATATGCCATGTCACGTGCTCCTACATAGAAAGGTATTAGGTAATTTCCAAAAGCCCCATTTACAACAG
>CETG01180423.1_pt1 | contig 26762 bp, 22 predicted proteins | sample 361471 | NCBI WGS metagenome assembly CETG01 (sample SAMEA2622696, study PRJEB7988) | marine metagenome | isolation source: saline water (ENVO:00002010), including | reverse complement strand
GTTGAAAATAAAAGACAAAAATGGCTTATTGATAATAGAGTGGGAATGATCGGTTTACCTGGTAAGTAAATTAAAAAGGCGCTTAGGTGCCTTTTTAATTTCATCAGGCCGCCGCAAAACCTGAGTGCAGCACCTGACCTTTCCGGTACGGTGTTGTGATGTCTTTTTACGCTGGTTTAAGGCATCAACCAACTGGTTGCAGTGCCTTGATCGGTGGTTGCGGGTGTTGCCTGGCTTGGGCCAGATCATAGTTCACCTGCATGGCGAGCCAGGCTCGGGCTGTGCTCACGCCTGCCATTTCTAAGCGAAGCGCAAGGTCAGGGCTGATCGCTGCTCGGCCGTTCAGTACCCGGGACAGAGCTACACGGGACATGCCTAGTCGCTCAGCCGTTTCCTTGACGGACAGGCCCAGCTCAGCAATAACGTCTTCCCGCAGCAGTTCGCCGGGGTGCGGAGGGTTCATCATCATGGTTTATTCTCCCTAGTGGTAATCGACGTAATTGACCAATTCGACATCCACTCCAATGAACCGAAAGGTCACACGCCAGTTGCCGTTTACCCTAATTGACCAGTACCCGTTCAGCTCACCTTTCAACTGGTGTAACTTGAATGAAGGAATGTTGAGGTCGTCTGGGCCAGCGGCAACGTCCAGTAACGCCAGGATGCGACTTAGTTTGGCGGCATGTGCCGCTTGAATGCCTCGGGTCGTTCCAGTCTTGTAGAAGGCTTCTAGCCCTTTATGTTGGAATCCTGTGATCATGGGACTGGAGTGTATCTCGTAACGCTACGCTTTACAATTGAATGCTGTCATAACCAGTTCTTGCTTCTGTGGGGTGACACTGCATTTTAATGCCAAGATTATAAAAATCTGTGCGTGGTATTTTCGTTGTCTTTATATTTAAGGTATTGTTTTATTTGGATAATTTCTTGTATGTGAGCGTGCGAAGCAAACCCCTGGTTGTTATTGCAGCCAGGGGTTTTCTTTTGGTCGCGCGTAATGTGATATCCAGCACGTTGAACGGGGCTTGCCTGCCGAGGCCGCTGTCAGTTCCATGTCTCAGCTCACGACTGCCTGCAGCCAGGCGGCCAGTACCCCTGCGCCGACGGCGATGGTCATGGGAATGGCGACTCTCAGCCCCAGACCGCGGGTGCCGAATACCAGCGCCATCGCAGCCTTGATCAGGCTGTTACTGAGGGCCGCCAGCAGTATGGCGATGACCGCGGTATCCTGATCCAGTGACCCCAGAGACAGGCGGGCGATGGCCAGGGTGATCGCATCCACATCCACAAGGCCGGACACCACCGACAATATCAGCACACCCTTGTCGCCCAGCCATTGCGTGAGCAGTTCAGCCAGCAGCAGGATGCCGGCCAAGAGCGCGCCAAACATCAGTGCCGAACTGAGGTCCAGCGGGTTCTTGTTCAGTGTGGGTTGCTCTGTGGCAAGTGCGTCTCGATGCTGATACCAGAGCAGCAGAGCAGGGGCATAAATAAACAGTACGGTGATCAGTACAGGCCCCAGCAGCACGGGCAGCAGTGCCTGATTCAGCAGCGTGCAATACACCAGAATCCGCGGGAACATGGTGCCACAAGCAATGAGAATACCCGCAGCCAGTTGCGGGCTAAGCTCATCGGCCGAACGCGACGCCTTGGCATAGTGCAAGGTCAGCGCGGTGGAGGAGCTGAGTCCGGCAAACAGGCTGGTGAACAGAATGCCTTTGGCGGTCCCGACAACACGGACGGCAAAGTAGCCGATGAACGAGATCATGGCGATCAGCACCACCATAATCCAGATGTTGTAAGGGTTCAGCGCTTCGCCGGGCCCGAAGCCCCTGTTGGGCAGCAGTGGCATCATGACCACGGTAATCAGCAGCAGTTTCAGGCCGGCATCCAGCTCTTTTTCCTGCAGGCGGTTGAGCAGGCCGTGAATCTCCTCCCGATTATCGAGAATAATCGCGGTGATGACGGCGGCGGCGGCCGCCAGCGCGGGTGAGATGGCAATCGTCACCGCGCCGTAACTGAAGGTCAGCAGCAGGCAAATCAGGTTGGTGATACTGAAGGTGTTTTGCTGACGCGCCTGGTGACTGAAAGCCACCAGGGTAATGGCGGTCAGCGACAGCATGGCTGCGGGCAGCACCCAGATGGTTATTTCCTCTGCGAGCAAGGCGCTGATGCCCCCAAACAGGCCTACCAGGGCAAAGGTGCGAATGCCGGCAATGCGCTCGCCCGCCTTTCTGTTGCGTGCCTGCCAGCCCCTCTGAATGCCAATCACGGCACCCAGCAGCAAGGCTATCCCCAAGTGCACAGCCTGCTGATTACTCAGCAGAAAATCGTTCACGATTCCGTTCATCTCATCCTGTCGTCATGGCCAGCTTTCTAGCGACAGACTAATCCTTTCTATCGCCGGCCACTACCGAGAAGCGATTACTTCTGCCCAGGGTTGGTGGAGACGGTCCGGCTCGCCGTCGGTGTCGCGCGCATGATGCATGGGTATTTGCAATACTTAATGCTAATCACTATCATTGACAAATTGTGCGTTCTGCCTCGGGTGCACGCTTTCGCAATATGTCCGGGGCATATCGACCGACCGGGCCCTGACAATGGTGATTGGCATGACACGATGTCTGTTCCGGGGGGGCGCATGAATAATGCGCTCGCCCTTCCACTGGTTTCGCGTGTTTTCGCGGCGATTTTTGCTGTTTACGCGTTCATCTGGGGGGTTGTTTCCCTGGGCGTGGTCAGTCTGAGCGCAATCGGTGTCGACTTTCACAGTGCCGAGCAAAGCATGCTGATGTTTGGGCTGCTGCTCTACGTTGCGCTCTTTATCTGGGTGTTCGCCGTTAAAAGTCTGCTGCGGATCTGGCTGGTGCTCGGGCTCGGTGCAGCGCTGATGCTGTCGGCGGCCTGGTTGCTGCAGCCTTTGCTGCTTTGTCAGGAGGCCGCATGCTGAACAACTTTCGTCTCTCCATGGCCTGGGTGCACACCTGGTTCGGGCTGGTGCTCGGTTTTGTGTTGATGGTGGTCTTCTTCTTCGGCTCTCTGTCGGTGTTTGACCGCGAGATTGATCGCTGGGCGGTGCCCGCGACCCGCTTCGAACCACAGCCGATGCCGTCCTACGATAACCTGCTGGCCGATGTGTATACCCGCCTCAAACCGGATCCGGTCGATATGGCCGCAACGGCGAAGCGTGTCATTGGCGAGTTACCGGCGGCTGACACCATGCCGCTGGTTTCCTTGTTTGCCTATACCACGCACCGCGATCCGGTGCTGCTGATCGGCGGCGAGTTCGGGATTCCCAATCAGCCGAAGGATCCGGCCGATGACCATCTGCATGTGCATGGCCGGGCGACGGTGGACCCGCGTACTGGAGAGTTTCTGCCGGATGACGCGCTGAAGATCGGCAGCGACTGGTTTTACCCGCTGCACTACAGCCTGCATCTGAACTGGATGTACCTCGGTACCTACGTGGTCGGGCTGGCGGGGCTGGTGATGCTGGTTGCGCTGATTACCGGGGTGATCATGCACCGCAAGGTGTTTCGCGAGTTCTTCACATTCCGGCCAAACAAGCGCATCCAGCGCAGCGCGCTGGATCTGCATAACATGACGGGTGTGGTTGCACTGCCATTTCACTTCTTCTTTGCCTTTACCGGGGTGCTGATCTTTGCCAGCTTTTATTACTTCCCGGTTTCGCAGACGCTGCTCAAGCCGCTGCACGATCAGCATGAGGTGCTGGAGGCCGCGCACACCGGGCTGCCCCATGACGAGGCGGGTATTCCTGCGCCGCTGGCGTCGGTCGATGCCATGGTGGCCGAGGCCAGGCGCATCTGGGCTGAGCGCGATATGGCCGGTGAGGTCGGTTTCCTGACCATCGAACATCTTGGCGATGCCAACGGCTATGTCAGTATCTACCGTGCGGGAAGTGATCGGGTTGCGCTGGTTGGCGAGGGCATTCACTTCCGTGCCAGCACTGGCGAGCTGCTGCGCGAGGATCCGCCGAGCCCGCCGGTGGAAGCGGTCGCGCGCTTTCTGACGGGGCTGCATTTGCAGCACTTTGAGCACTGGGCGCTGCGCTGGCTGTATGTGCTGGGCGGCCTGTTGGGCTGCGTGTGCATTGCCACCGGTTTTGTCTTCTTCGTGGAAAAGCGCAAACAGGATCATGCCCGCCGCGGGCTTCAGGGTTGCAGAGTGGTTGATGCGCTGGCGGTTGCCAGCGTGACCGGGATGGTGCTGGCAGCCGTCGCCATGCTGGTGGCCAACCGTATCCTGCCGGAGGCTGTGGTCGGCAAGGGTGAGTGGGAAAAGGCCGTGTTCTGGTGCGCTTGGGGGCTGTCATTGCTGCACGCGTTGTGGCGCAGCGCGCTCGTGGCCAAGGCGTTGCGTAATCCGGCCTGGGCTGAGCAGTGCTGGCTGCTGGCGCTGCTGATGGTGACGGCTGTGCTGTTGAACTGGGTAAGCACCGGTGATCACCTGTTCAAGACCGTGGTTACGGATCCCTATTGGCCGGTTGCCGGGGTGGACCTCAGCCTGTTGGCGTCGGCGGCCGTGGCGGTGTTTGCGGCCCGCAAGCTGGCTGAGCCGCGAACGGTTCAGGCCTCTGCACAGAGTCGGGAGGTGGTCTATGACTGACTCTGTCTGGTTGCTGCTGGCGGCCGTTGCCATGCTGCTGGCTACCGGCTGGCTTGCCCTGTCTCTGCAGCCTCACTGGCGCCAGGTATTCGGTACCGACGCGCCGCCATCGGCCTTGCGCCTGCGTGCAGCAGGCTGGAGTGCGCTGCTGGCAGCGGCGGTCTGCTGCTTTGCGGCAGATCATCCGTCGATGGCAGTGCTGGTCTGGTTTACCCTGTTCTCTGCAGCCGCGATGATCACCAGTATGGTGTTGAGTTACCGTCCGGCCTTGTTGCGCCCGCTCTGCCCGTCGCTGCTGCGCCTGCCTTGATGTCACCGCAAGCCGACGGTGCGTTTGCTTGCCTGGGGGTCAGAAGTTGGTAAAAGTATGTAAATTCGCTACTTCCGAAGACTGATCTTTCCTAAAGTCTGGCATTCGAGGCGGCGCCTTGCGCCGCTGCTGTTCAGAATACGGATTACATGCCATGTCTCTCCCTCAGTCTTCTCCCCGGTCCCTTCGCAACTGGCTGCTGCTGGCTGCGGCTGTTGCTGGCGCGGGCACCTTCGCCTGGTTTCAGTTCGGCAGTCAAACTGCGCCCGTCCAGCCGGACGCCCTGCGGCGCATGGGCTGGGATGCGCCTGCTGTGGTTCGGGTCGAGCCGGCGGCGCTGGGGCAACTGGACGTGCAGATCAAGTCGATAGGCACGGTCACCCCGCTCAACACGGTTACCGTTCAGAGCCGGGTCAGTGGCGTGCTGGAAAAGGTGGTGTTCGAGGAGGGCGCAAGGGTAGAGCAGGGCGCGTTGCTGGCCGAGATTGATCCTTTGCCCTATCGTGCCCAGCTTGAGCAGGCCGAGGGTCAATTACAGCAGAATCGCGCCAAGCTGGAGAACGCCCGGGCCGATCTGAAACTCTACGAGCAGCTCTGGGAGCAGGATTCCATCGCACGCCAGCAGCTCAGTGACCAGCAGGCGCTGGTGCAGGAGTTGCTTGGTACGGTGCGTGCCAATCAGGCCCAGGTGGACGACGCCAGGTTGCAGCTGTCCTGGACGCGGATCACCGCGCCGCTGTCCGGTCGCCTCGGTCTGCGCAAGGTCGACCAGGGCAACCTGGTGACCGGTAGCGAAGCGGAGGGGCTGGTCAGCATCACCCAGACCCAGCCGATCGCGGTCAATTTTACCGTGCCGGAGGTTGACGTGCCGGCCCTTCGCGACGCGCGCCGGGGTGATGCACCACTGAAGGTCGAGGTGCTGGATCGAGGCGAGCGGCGGGTGCTGGCCACCGGCGAGCTGACCACCCTCGACAACCAGATTGATACCAGCACGGGCACGCTGCGGGTGCGCGCGCAGTTTGCCAACGAAGATGAAGCACTGTTCCCCAACCAGTTCGTCAATGTGCACCTGCGGCTGAAGACGCTGGAGTCGGTAGTGACGATTCCGGGTGATGCGGTGCAGTTTGGTACCGAGCGCAATTACGTTTACGTTGTGCAGGACAACAAGGCCTATGTGCGCAATGTGGTGCTGGGCGCCGCCGCAGACGGCCGGGTAGCGGTCACCGAGGGGCTGGAGCCGGGTGAGCTGGTGGTACTCGAAGGGCTGGATCGGCTGCGTGACGGCAAGCAGGTCAATATTCCTGACGCCAGTGGCGCAGCAGCCGGCGCGGCGCGCACGCCGGCTGCTGCGGATGCGGTTCGGGCAGGGCAGGACCGCCCGGGAGCGGGTGAGCGCCGCAGCCCGCCGCCGGCCAACTGAGGCTGATTGATGAAAGGTCTCTCGACGCCCTTTATTCTGCGCCCGGTAGCCACGTCGCTGCTGATGCTGGCGTTTCTGATCGCCGGCCTGGTTTCCTGGCGGCTGTTGCCGGTCGCCGCGTTGCCGCAGGTGGATTACCCGATCATTCAGGTGTTTACCTTTCAGCCGGGTGCCGGGCCGGAGGTAACGGCGCGCACCATCACCGCACCGCTGGAACGCTACCTCGGGCAGATTCCGGGCCTGAAGCAGATGTCCTCGACCAGCTCCGGCGGGGCGTCGGTCATTACCCTGCAGTTTGATCTTGGCGAGGATCTGGGCGTTGCCGAGCAGGAAGTGCAGGCGGCAATGAATACCGCCGACAGCCTGCTGCCGAATGACCTGCCAACGCCGCCGATCTACCGCAAGGTCAACCCGGCGGACGCGCCAATCCTGACCTTGGCGATTACCTCCGACAGCCTGCCGCTGCCGGAGGTGCATGATCTGGTCGACACCCGCATGGCGCAGAAACTGGCGCAGATTTCCGGTGTTGGCCTGGTCAGCCTGGCCGGTGGTCAGCGGCCGGCGGTGCGGGTGCTGGTCAACCCGATGGCGCTGGCGTCCTACGGGCTCAGTCTCGATCAGGTGCGCCAGAGCATTGCCGCCACCAACGTCAACCAGCCCAAGGGCAGTTTCGACGGCCCTACGCGCAGCACCATGCTCGATGCCAACGATCAGATTCGCTCGGTCGAGGATTACCGCAAGCTGATCCTCACCTGGCAGAACGGTGCACCGCTGCGGCTCGGTGACGTCGCAACCATCATCGACGGTGCCGAAGACCGCTTTCTCGCCGCCTGGGCCAACGGCCAGCCGGCGGTACTGCTGAATGTCCAGCGTCAGCCGGGTGCCAACGTCATCGAGGTCACTGACCGGGTTCGTGAGTTGCTGCCACAACTGGCCGGCACCTTGCCTTCGGCGGTGGATGTCACCGTGTTGACCGACCGTACCCACAGCATTCGCGCCTCGGTACGTGACACCCAGAAGGAACTGCTGTTTGCGGTCGCGCTGGTGGTATTGGTCACGTTCGTCTTCCTGCGCAGCATTCCGGCGACCATCATCCCTAGCATCGCGGTACCGCTGTCGCTGGTCGGCACCTTTGCCTTCATGTATCTGATGGACTTCTCGGTCAACAACCTGACCCTGATGGCGCTGACCATTGCCACCGGCTTTGTGGTGGATGACGCCATTGTCATGCTGGAGAACGTGGCGCGGCACCGGGAGATGGGCGAAACGCCAATGCAGGCGGCGCTCAAGGGCGCGGGCGAGATCGGTTTTACCCTGATGTCGCTGACCTTCTCGCTGGTTGCGGTGCTGATTCCGCTGCTGTTCATGCCGGATGTGGTGGGACGGCTGTTCCACGAGTTTGCCATCACCCTGGCGGTGGCCATCGTCATCTCGCTGGTGGTGTCGCTGACGCTGACGCCGATGATGTGCGCGCGCATGCTCAGCACGCCGCCGCAGGAGAAGTCCGACGGTTTGCTGCATGGTGTGATTGAACGCTACGGCCGCGCGCTGGACTGGGTGCTGGAGCGCCAGACCCCGGCGCTGCTGGTGATGCTCGGCACCATCGCCTTGTCCGGGTTGCTGTACCTTGCGGTCGACAAGGACTTCTTTCCGGTGCAGGACAGCAACGTCATCCAGGTGGTGACCGAAGGCCCGCAGGACATTTCCTTCACCGCCATGGCCGAGCGTCAGCAGCAGTTGGCTCAGGCCCTTCTGCAGGACCCGGGCATCGAGAGTCTGTCGTCATTCATCGGCGTGGACGGCGTCAACGTGACGGTCAACAGCGGGCGCATTCTGATCAACCTGCCGCCGCACGATCAGCGCGACGAGAGCCTGTTCGAGGTGATGGCGCGGCTGCGCGAGCGGGCGGCGAGCGTCGACGGTATCAGCGCCTGGTTCCAGCCGGTGCAGGAGCTGACTATCGAAGACCGGGTCAGCCGCACCCAGTACCAGTTCAGCCTGACCAGCCTTGACAGCGATGCGCTGCATGAGTGGGTGCCGCAGATGGTTGCCGCACTCAACGCCCGTCCGGAGCTGAGCGAGGTGGCGGCGGATTTGCAGCAGCGCGGTATGCAGGCTTACGTCGAGATTGACCGCGACGCGGCAGCGCGGTTCGGCCTCGATGTGACGGATATAGCCAATACGCTCTACAACGCCTTCGGCCAGCGCCAGATCGCGACGCTTTTTACCCAGTCAAATCAGTACCGGGTGATCATGGAGGTCGACCCGCAATTTGCCGGTGACCCGGAGAGCCTGCAACGGCTGTTTATCACTACCGCAGACGGTAGCTCGGTGCCGCTGGCCAGTGTGGCGCGGGTACAACAGCGGGCGGCGCCGCTGCTGATCAACCATCAGGGCCAGTTTCCTGCGACCACGGTATCGTTCAACCTGGCCGATGGCGCGTCGCTGGGCGATGCGGTTGAGGCGATTGAGCAGGTGCAGCAGGCGCTGGGCCTGCCGGCGACCATCGAGCTGCGCTTTCAGGGTGCGGCTGAGGCCTTTCGTGCGTCGCTCGGTAACACCCTGTGGTTGATTCTGGCCGCCGTGCTGACCATGTATATCGTGCTGGGCGTGCTCTACGAGAGCACCATTCACCCGGTCACCATCCTCTCTACCTTGCCGTCCGCCACAGTGGGCGCGCTGCTGGCGCTGCTGCTCACCGACCGGGCGCTGGACATGATCTCGGTGGTTGGCATCGTGCTGCTGATCGGTCTGGTCAAGAAGAACGGCATCATGATGGTCGACTTTGCCCTGGAGGCGCAGCGCAATCAGGGCATGAGCCCGCGTGAGGCGATTCACCGGGCGGCGATGTTGCGCTTTCGGCCGATTCTGATGACCACGCTGGCGGCGCTGTTTGGCGCATTGCCGCTGATGCTGGCCAGTGGTTCCGGTGCCGAGCTGCGTCAGCCGCTGGGGGTGGTGATGGTCGGCGGTCTGCTGGTCAGCCAGGTGCTGACGCTGTTTACCACGCCGGTGGTGTACCTGTTCTTTGATCGGCTGTCTGGCAAGCCTGCGGTGCAGCCGGCAGAGGCGCTGGAGTGAACACCGGCCTGCTGCATCGCCCGATCGGGCTGGCGCTGGCTGCCGTGGCGCTGGTGCTGTCCGGCCTGCTGTGCTGGCGCCTGCTGCCGGTCGCGCCGCTGCCACAGCTGGATGTACCGATGATCGTGGTCACCGCCAGTTTACCCGGGGCCAGCCCGGAGAGCATGGCAACCACGGTGGCAACGCCGCTGGAGCGCGCGTTGGGTGCCATCTCGGGGGTAACCGGTATCTCTTCCAACAGCAGTCAGGGTTCGGCGCAGATTGCGCTGACCTTCGAGCTGGGGCGCGACCTGAATGAAGCCGCCCGGGAGGTGCAGGCGGCCATCAACACGGTGCGCGGCGACTTGCCGGCAGGCATGCCCGGCAACCCGCAGTATCGCAAGATCGACCCGTCCCAGGCGCCGATCATGGGGCTGGCGTTGAGCTCGCCCAACCTGTCGCCAAGTGAGCTGTACGACATCGGCTCGACCATTCTGGCGCAGAAGCTGGCGCAGATCTCCGGCGTGGGCGAGGTCAGTGTGGATGGCGCGTCTCTGCCGGCAGTGCGCGTGCAACTCGATGCCGGCGCGTTGCTGCATTACGGTATTGCCCTGGACGAGGTACGCAGCGCCATCGCCAACAGCAATGCGTTGCGCCCGCTCGGGGTGATCGAGCAGGGCGAGCACCGCTGGCAGGTGCAGACCAGCGATTCGCTGCGCACCGCGGCGGCCTATCGGCTGCTGGTGATTCGTCATCAGGACGGTGCGGTGGTGCGCCTCGGTGATGTCGCCAGGGTCACCGACTCGGTTGAGGACCGCTACAGCAGCGGCTTTCATAACGAGCGTCAGGCGGTGGTGCTGAGCATCAGCCGGCAGAGCGGTGCCAATATCGTCGAGACCATCGACAACATCTATGCTCGGCTGCCGCAACTGATCAACCTGTTGCCCGAAGACGCGCAGCTGTCGGTGGTGATGGATCGCTCACCGGTGATTCGCGCCACCCTGCGCGAGGCGCAGATTTCCCTGCTGCTGGCGACGCTGCTGGTGGTCGCCGTGGTTTGGCTGTTCCTCGGCAATTTGCGTGCGGCGCTGATTCCGTCAACGGCGATTCCGGTCTCGCTGATCGGCAGCTTTGTGGTCATGTATTTCTTCGGCTTCTCGCTCAACAACCTGTCGCTGATGGCGCTGATCGTCGGTGCCGGCCTGGTGGTGGATGACGCCATTGTGGTGCTGGAAAACGTCCAGCGGCACATGGGCAACGGCCTGTCGCCGTTGGACGCCGCAGCGCGCAGTGCCCGAGAGTTGCGCTTTACCCTGATTGCCATGACGCTGGCACTGGCGGTGGTGTTTGCCTCGATCCTGTTGCTGGGCGGCCTGATCCGTCAGCTGTTCGAGGAGTTTTCCATCACCCTGGTGGCGGCCATGCTGATCTCGCTGCTGGTATCGCTGACGCTGACGCCCAGCCTGTGCGCGCTGTGGCTGAAACCCACGCCGGCCGGGCACAAGGAGGATGATAGGGACTCCCTGTTTGCCAGACTGCGCGGTGGCTACGACCGCTCGCTGCATTGGACGCTCAACCATAAACCGATCGCATTGCTGGTGCTGCTGGCGGCGATCGGCAGCAGTGTCTGGCTGGCGGCAACCCTGCCGGAAGAAGCGCTGCCGCAGCAGGATTCGGGGCAGATTCGCGGCTTCCTGCGCGGCGATGACGGCATGTCGTTCCAGATCATGCAGCCGAAGATCGAGGCCTACCGGCAGTACATTCTGGCCGATCCGGCGGTCGCCGACCTGACCGGCACCAGCGGCGGCAGCGGCGGTCTGACCAACGCCCAGCTGACCATTCGGCTCAAACCGCTGGCCGAACGCAAGGTCTCCGCCCAGGCGGTGGTCGATCGCCTGCGCGCCAACGCACCGGCGGTGCCGGGTGTAATGATGATGCTGATGGTCGATCAGGATCTGCAGTTCCGCCCGCCGTATCGGCGCAGTGAATACGAGGTACTGCTGCGCTCGGACTCGCTGGCGCAGCTCAAGGTGTGGTCGCGCAAGGTTGCCCAGGCGATGACGCAGAGCCCGCTGCTGGTGGATGTGGATTCGATGGACGGCGACGAGACTCGTCAGGTGGTGCTCGATATCGACCGCGAAGCCGCGCGGCGTCTCGGCGTCGATATGCAGACTATCGCCTCGACCCTGAACAACTCCTTCTCTCAACGTCAGGTTGCCACCCTGTACGACGAGCTGAACCAGTATCGGGTGGTGATGGAGCTGGACTCGCGCTACACCGAGCGTCCTGAAGTGCTGGCCCAGCTCGAGGTTATGGGCTCGGAGGGGCAGCGGGTGCCACTCTCCAGCTTCGCTACCTGGGGTTACGGCATGGCTGAAGACCGCGTGCGCCACGAAGGGCAGTTTGCCTCGATGGGCGTGGGGTATGCGCTGGCGCCGGGCGTCACCGAAGCGCAGGCCAAGGAGGCCATCGCGCAGATTCTCAACGAGGTGATGTTGCCGAGCGATGTGCATGAGGCACCGCCGTCGGCCAACGATTTTGGCGCTGCGGTTGAGCCGTGGATCTTTGTTGCCGTGCTGCTGGCGGTGTATCTGGTGCTCGGTGTGCTCTACGAGAGTACGCTGCATCCGCTGACCATTCTCTCGACCCTGCCGCCGGCCGGGCTGGGTGCGCTGCTGGCGCTCAAGTTCGGCGGCCAGAGTCTGAGTCTGATCGCCATGCTGGGGCTGTTCCTGCTGATCGGTATCGTGATGAAGAACGCCATCATGATGATCGACTTCGCGCTGGAGCTGCAGCGCCGCGAAGGGCTCAATCCGCAGCAGAGCATTCACCGCGCCGCGCTGCTGCGCCTGCGACCGATTCTGATGACAAACCTCGCCGGCATGCTCGGCGCGGTGCCGTTGATTATGGGCTTTGGCGAAGGTGCCGAGATGCGCCGCCCGCTGGGGATCACCATTTTTGGTGGCTTGGCGCTGAGCCAATTGCTGACGCTGTACACCACGCCGGCGGTCTATTTGTATCTGGAAAACCTGCGTCAGCGCGTGTTGCGCCCTGGTGCAACCGAACCTTCCTCACCCTCAACCTGATCGGGGCTGTTACCGATGAAGCTCTCCCTGCTGTCTACCTCTGTTGTTCTGGCCACTGCGCTGATTGGCGGCTGTACGCTCGGCCCGGATTACCGGGTGCCGACCACGGTCGAGCCCTCAGCGTTGCGCTATGACCAGGGCTGGCAGCCCATGCCGGAACAAAGCTGGGCAGCCAGCGGCCGTTGGTGGGAGGTATTCGGTGACGCCGAACTGAATGCATTGATCGAGGAAGCCAATCACCGCAACCAGACGCTGGCACAGGCTGAAGCCCGTTATCGCGCAGCATTGGCGCAGCGCAGACTGAGTACCGGCGAATACAGCCCGACCCTGAGCGCGGCGCTGGATACCGCACGCAGCGGCGGCAGTGAAGTCAGCACCGGCACCCGCAGCAGCGCGCAGCTGGGTATCAGTTGGGAGCTGGATCTGTGGGGGCGGGTGCGCCGTCAGGTCGAGTCCGATACCGCTGCGCTGGAAGCCAGTGCGGCTGATCTGGCCGCCGCCCGGCTGTCGATTCAGTCGGCCGTGATCAACAGCTACATCAATCTGCGCGCCCAGGACCTGCAGTATCGGCTGCTGGAGCAGACGCTGGCGTCCTCAGCCCGTTCGGCCCAGCTGACGGGCAACCAGTACGACGCCGGCATCGTCTCCCGCGCCGACGTGATTCAGGCCGAAACCCAGCTGCAGTCTCTGCGCAGTGACCTGTACGACCTGCAGAATCAGTGGGCCTTGGAGCAAAACACCATCGCCGCGCTGCTGGGCCGTGCACCGATCGATTTGCAGCTGGAGGTGGTCGAGGCGCTACCCGCGGTGCCGCCGATTCCAGCGCAACTGCCAGCGGAGCTGATTGCCCGCCGCCCGGATGTGGTCTCTGCCGAGCGTGGCGTCGCAGCGGCCAACGCCGATATCGGCGTCGCCATCACCGCCTGGTTGCCCACCCTGACACTGGGCGGCAGCGCCGGTGTCAGCGGCGGCTCGATCAGCGATCTGTGGGATACCCCGGTACGGGTCTGGTCGGTTGGACCGAGTCTGGCGCAAACCCTGTTTGACGGCGGCCGGCGCAGTGCTGCCCGAGACGCTGCACTGGCCCGCTACGACGAGCAGGTCGCCGCCTACCGTCAGACCGTACTCGACGCGCTGGCCGATGTGGAAAATGCGCTGGCAACCACCGCCATCCTGCGCGAGAAAGCCGTACAGCAGGATCGGCTGGTGGCGCTGGCCGAAGAGAACGAACGGGTGATCACCAACCGCTACCAGTCCGGTCTGGTCTCCTATCTGGAGGTATCGGTCGCCCAGAACACCACGCTCAGCGCCAAACGCGGCCGCATCAGCGTCACCAGCGCGCAACTCGCCGCAGCCACCGAACTGGCCTCGGCCATCGGCGGCGGCTGGCAGGTGGGCGATGATGTGGGGGATGCAGGAGTGCGGTCGGCGGAGTAAGCAGCGGCGGGCCTGTCAGATTCCGCCTTCAGTCAATTTCGCCGGGTCCAGCAGGCGGGTCAGTTCCTCCCGGCTGAGATCGGTGTTTTCCGCGGCGACATCAACAATCGGTCGACCTTCCTTGTAGGCCTGTTTGGCTATTTCGGCGGCTTTCTGGTAGCCGATGATCGGGTTCAGGGCGGTCACCAGTATCGGGTTGCGCGCCAGTGCCTGCTGCAGTCGGTCCTCGCGCACGGTAAAGCCGGCTATGGCCTTGTCGGCCAGCAGGCGAGTGACGTTGCTCAACAGGTTCAGGCTCTCCAGCAGGTTGCGTGCGACCAGCGGCAGCATGACGTTCAGCTCGAAAGTGCCGGACTGGCCGGCGAGGGTGATGGTGGCGTCGTTGCCGATCACCTGGGCGGCGGCCATGGCGGCGGCCTCAGGAACCACCGGATTGACCTTGCCCGGCATGATCGAGGAACCGGGTTGCAGTGCCTCCAGCTCGATTTCGCCAAGCCCGGCCAGTGGCCCTGAGTTCATCCAGCGCAGGTCGTTGGCGATCTTGGTGATGCTGACGGCCAGGGTTTTCAGCTGCCCTGACAGGGCAACGGCGATGTCCTGCGAGCCGATGTGGGTGAAGAAGTTGGCCGCCGGGGCAAAGGTTATGCCGGTGCTGGCGCTCAGTGCGCGGCAGAAGTGCTCGGCGAACGCGGGGTGGGCGTTGACGCCGGTGCCGACTGCCGTGCCGCCCTGGGCAAGACTGTGCAGCATGGGTTGCAGCTGCTCCAGGCGCTGGCGGTTGCCTTCGATCTGATCGGCCCAGGTGTCGAGACTCTGGCTCAGGCGCACCGGCATGGCGTCCATCAGATGGGTGCGGCCGGTTTTGACATGGTGCTCAACGGTGCGTGCCTTGGCTCGGGTGACCTGCTCGAAGTGCTGCAGTGCAGGCAGCAGGTCTTCATGCAGGGCCAGTGCGGCGCTGATGTGGATGCTGGAGGGGATGGTGTCGTTGCTGCTTTGGCTGCAGTTGACGTGATCGTTCGGGTTGATGGTCTGGCCGCTGTGGCGGCTGGCCAGGGTGGCGAGCACTTCGTTGGCGTTCATGTTGGAACTGGTGCCGGAGCCGGTCTGAAACACATCGACCGGAAAGTGCTGCATGTAATCATCGGCTTTCAGCAGCTCATCGACGGCATGACAGATGGCTTTGGCCATCGGCGCGGGCAACTGGTCCAGTTCGGCGTTGGCATTGGCCGCTGCGCGCTTGGCCAGCAGCAGGGCGCGAATAAAGCGCTTGGGCATCGGTTGGCCGCTGACCGGGAAGTTGTTGACGGCGCGCTGGGTTTGGGCGGCATAGAGGGCGTCGCCCGGTACCTGCAGCTCGCCCATGCTGTCTCGCTCAATGCGGCTGGTGCTCATTTGCGCTACTCCCTGATCGGCTGAAACGGCTGTCTGCTTCCATGGTCTGACCACGGAAGCAGACAGGTGTTCAGCATAGCGCGTGTACGCAGCCAATGGCCGAGGGTCGGCATAAGGCGCGCCTGCGGCGTCTTGCGATTGCCTCCCCCGGATGACCGGGGGAGGCAAGGACGGTCAGAAACGGTACTTGGCCGTCGCTGTCACGCTGCGCGGAGCACCGTAGGTCAATGCGCCATAGGCGTCGAAGATGTCGAAGTACTTTTCATCGGTAACATTGTTGGCGTTTAGCTGCGCCGACAGGTTGTCGGTGATGTCGTAGCGCGCCATTAGGTTGACCAGTGCGTAGGCGTCCTGCTCGATTTTCTCCAGTTGATCGTCGGGGTTGGTTGCATAGGTATAGATACTGTCCTGCCAGTTGACACCGCCGCCAATGGTCAAGCGATTCCAGTCACCCGAGAAGCGGTAAGTGGTGAAGGTGCGCAGCAATTTTGTCGGGTACAGGGTGTTGACGGCTTTGCCGTCAGCGTCTTCGACTTCAAACTGGGTATAGCCAGCGCCTATGTTCCAGCCGGGCGTCAGCTCGCCAGACATCTCCAGTTCGAAACCCTTGCTGGTAGCGCCTTCGCTGGCTTCATAGGCAAGTTCGCCAGTCGGACTGCCCGGAATCACTACCCCGGTGCTGACGGCAAGGTTGTCCTGTTCGATCTTGAAGATGGCGGCGGAGGCGTTCAACCGGCCGTCGAACAGCTCGCTTTTCAAACCCAGCTCATAACTCTTGCCGACAATCGGTTCGATCTGCTGGCCGTTGGCATCGCGCTCGGACTGGGGCAGGAAGATATCGGTGTAGCTGGCGTAGGCCGACACGCTGTCAGTCAGGTCGTAGACGACGCCGGCGTAGGGTGTCAGCTCGTGGTTGACGTCGGTTTTGCTGACCGCTGAATAGATATCGTCAGCTTCTTTCTCGTAGTTGCTGTCCCGTGCGCCCAGAATCACCTTCAGATCGTCGGTGATGTTCAGGCGGGTGGCTGCGTAAAGTCCGTGCTGAGTAACGTCACCGTAACCGTAGGTGATCAGGTTGCCCCAGACCGGTTCCGGGAAATCACCGTCATAGCTGTCAAAGTCGGCGACGCCGCCGTAACCGGTCAGGGCTTGTCGGGTGTCGGCGTCGAACTTCTGCTCACTGTGGATATAGCCGAAGGCAAGGTCATGCTCGCGTTCAAACAGCGTGATCGGACCATCCAGACGAATACTGTAGTCATCCTGCACCGTCCGGGTTTCGTATATGGCGGGGAAGCTGCTCATCGGTTCGGCGCCTGTCCTGTCCGGGTTGCCGGAGAGGTACAGCAGGCGGGATTCGGCGTTGCGTTCACCCCGTGTATAGCTGAGATTCAGCTGCCAGTCATTACCGAAGCGGTGATCGAGATTGATGAAGCGGGTCTCGTAGCTGCTGTCCCACTTGCTCCAGTCGGCAGAGGTAGTTTTAGAGCGATTCCAGTCGGTGCGTGAGCCGTCTGCATACCATACCGGAAGGCCACCCCAGATGGGCGAGTCGGAATTATTTTCCTGGCGGCTCAGACCAAACCACAGTGTTGTGTTCTCGGTGAGGTCGATGTCCATGGTGCCGTAGAGGGTTTCGCGCTGGTTGCTGTGCAAGTCGATCCAGCTGTCACCATCGTTATATTCGCCGACCAGACGGGCGCGCACAGTGCCGGCCTCGTTTACTGCGAAGGACACATCTCCGAGGGTTCCCCAGGTATCCCAGGTACCGCCGCTGACTTCCACAGACCCGGTCAGATAGGTGCTGTTTGCGCGCTTTCGCGCCATATTCAGTGAGGCGGACGGATCGCCCACACCGGCCATCAGGCCGTTGGCACCGCGTACCACCTCGACGCGGTCATACATGGCCAGGCTGCTGAAGATCTCGCCGGAGCTCCACGGTTGCTCCCAGATGGTCGGTACGCCATCGATCATCAGGGCGTTGATGTCGAAACCGCGGGCGTTGAACTGGGCGCGACTGGTCTCGTAGCGGTTGACCGATACACCGACGGTGTTGTTTACGACATCCAGAATGGTTTGCAGATTCTGATCTTCAATCTGCTGCTGGGTGACCACGGTAACCGATTGGGGGGTCTCGCGCAGGGAGAGAGTCAAAGGTGTTGCGGTACGCGCAGCTTCGGCGGTGTAGGCGCCGGTGCCCTCGGTAGTTGTGCTGCGTTGCCCCTGGCCGGTGACGCTGATTGGTGCCAGCAGCACGTCTTCTTCGCTGGCGGTCTGCGCAGCGACCGGAAGAACAGTGACGGCTGAGCCGGCGACAAGAAGATGAATTGCCAGCGTCAGCGGGCGAATTCCCCGGGAGGTTTGCTGACATGGGGAGGTACTGGTCGGCATGTAACGCGCTCCTTTTTGTATGCTAGTGATTATAAGAATCGTTCGCATTGTATTTACATATTGAGCGGAACGCAAAGACTGGCTGCCTTGGGTTGCTGCGAAGTGGGGAGGGTTGGTCTGCGAGCGCCGCCAGGGCGCCCGCGGTCCGGGATTACAGCGCTTGATCTTGCCGCAGGGTGGCGCGGCTCCAGTCGATCAGCTGCTGGGCAAGGGTATCGGCGGCACTGCTGAGGCCGTCGACCACGGCGGGCACGGCGGTGTCGGTCAGCGGTTGACTGACGCGGAAGTGACGGCTGGCAATGACGCCGCGCGAGCCGGGATCAACCAGCTTGGCATCCAGCTCGATGATGGCACTGACACTGTCACCCTGGTATAGCGTCTGGAACTGGCGCAGGTCGCTGTAGAGCTGGATGTCGGTCTGCAGCGCATGAACCTCGGTACTGACGCTTTTGAAGCTGCCACTTTGCTGGAACGCCTGCACCAGATGTTCACGCAGCAGAACGGGGTTAGGGTCGGTCCAGCGCGCACCCTGGTAACTGGTCAGGGTATTGCCCTCAGGCGTCACCATGATCCTTGGGGTCTGCAGCGCGTAGCTGGCAGTCGGCGTAATGATGCGCAGCGAGTGGGGCAGCGGAGGCTGGCTGCTCGTGGCCAGCCGAGGTGCAGGCAGTTGATAGGTGGTCAGCGGCTCGCTCTCGGGTAGCACCGAGCAGGCTGACATCAGCGTCAGTCCGAGCAGTCCGGCGGCCAGGCGGATACGGGTCATGGGGTGAACTCCTGTTGCGCTTCGCGGCCGAGCAGGAAGCGGGTTGGATCGTCCTGCAGGCGGCGGCTGAGTAATCTGAGGTCGGCCAGGGTATTGCGCAGGTCGTTGAGCGCCGGGTCAAGCTGACCCAGGCCCTGGGCTCCGCTGCTCAGTGCGTTGCGGTTTTCGCTGAGGATCTTTTCAAGCTGGCTACTGGTTTCGGCTATGGAGTCCATGGCCTGACGGGCGCTTGCGAGGGTGGCGGCGCCATCCTTGCTGAGCAGCTGGTCGGTGCGCGCGATCATCTGGTTGCTTCGCTCCAGGGTTTCGGTCGCTGCCTTGCTGGTAGCGCGCAGTTCTGCCAGCAACTGCTGCACATTACCGTCGGGGTTGGCAATGCTGTGAGTTGCCTGATTGAGACCTTCAAGCGTCATGCTGAAACTGTTGACGTTTTCCTCGGACAGCACCTTGCGGGCGCTGACGATCAGCTTGTTGATATTGGTCATCAAGTCTTCGCCGTTGGCGAGCAGGGCGGAGATAGGGGACGGGATAGCTTCGATGATCGGGTCCTGCCCTTTCGCGGCTGTCAGCGGCGGGCTGCCAGGGTCGTTGTGCGTCAGTTCGATCACCGAGGTTCCGGTAATGCCGGTGAAGGACAGCCGTGCCTTGGTTGCCTGGGTGATCGGGACACTGGAGTCGATGCGGATGCGGGCGCGGACAATGCGCGGATCGTCGGCATCAAGCCCCAGCTCGGTGATCTCGCCAATACGGATACCGCTGAACTGCACCGCGCTGCCGCGTGACAGACCCGTGACCGACTGCTTGAAGACAACGGTGTAGTAACGCTGGTCATCCGCCGTGCTCGAGTTGCTCAGCCAGATCGCAAAGACGATGGCTGCCAGCGCCGAGAGCACGGTGAACAAACCGATCAACACATGGTTGGCGCGTGTTTCCATGGCTCTTTACTCTCCTGCTGCAGGGTGTTGGTACGCGGCGGCACGTCCGCGCGGACCGTGGAAGTAGTCTTGTACCCAGGTGTCGTCGGTCTGGGCAACGCGCTCCAGGGTATCGGCGATCAGGACGCGCTTCTGGGACAGCACCGCGACCCGGTCACAGATGGCGTAGAGGGTATCGAGGTCGTGGGTAACCAGAAACACACTCAGCCCCAGCGCATCACACAGGGTGCGAATCAACTGGTCAAACGCGGCTGCACCAATGGGATCGAGACCCGCGGTGGGCTCGTCGAGAAACAGGATGTCGGGGTCCAGTGCCAGCGCACGGGCCAGTGCAGCACGCTTGACCATGCCGCCCGACAGCATGGATGGATATTTGTCGGCAGCCTCTGCTGGCAGCCCTGCCAGCAGCACCTTCATGCGAGCCAGGTGGTCGGCGTCGCGGCGGCTCAGGCCGATATGCTCCACCAGTGGCAGGGCGATATTTTCGGCCACGGTCAGCGAGGAAAACAGCGCGCCGGACTGGAACAGCACCCCGAAGCGCCGCTCCTGCAAGGAGCGCTGTTCCTCCGACAGGGTTTGCAGGTCCTGACCAAATACCTTGACCGAACCGGCGTTGGGACGGCGCAGGCCGACGATCGAGCGCAGCAACACCGACTTGCCGGTACCGGAGCCGCCGACCACGCCAAGTACTTCCCGGGGCATGATGTCGAGGTCGAGGTTGTCGTGCACGGTCTGCTTGCCGAAGCGATTGACCAGACCACGCACCTCGACGATGGGTTTGGCTGATTGAGTGCTCACCATCCCATCTCCATGTAGAACAGGGCAGCCAGGGCGTCGACCAGGATGACCACAAAGATGCATTGCACCACGCTGGAGGTGGTGTGTTCTCCGACCGACTCGGCGCTGCCCGAGACCTTGAAGCCCTCAAGACAGCCAATGATGGCGACCAGAAAGGCAAATACCGGCGCCTTGGCCATGCCCAGCAAAAAGTGTCGCACGCCGACATCGTCATGCAGCAGATTGATAAACATGACCGGCGAGATGTCCAGCGTGAAGGCGCAGACCATCGCGCCACCCAGCAGGCCTGATAGCATGGCGATGAAGGTCAGCGCCGGCAGGGTAATCAGCAGGGCGATGACCCGTGGCAACACCAGCAGTTCAAGCGGGTTGAGACCGAGGGCGCGAATCGCGTCGATCTCTTCATTGGATTTCATCGAGCCGATCTGTGCGGTGAACGCGCTGGCGGTGCGGCCTGCCATCAGTATCGCGGTCAGCAGCACGCCGAATTCGCGCAGGAAGGAAAATGCCACCAGGTCTACGGTGTAAATGCTGGCGCCGAAGGTCTGCAAGACGGTGGCGCCGAGGAAGGCGATGACCGCGCCGACCATGAACGTCAGCAGGGCGACGATCGGCACCGCATTTAGCCCGGTCTGTTCAATCTGTACCGCGATGGCGGTAGGACGCCAGCTGCGCGGACGGAACAGGCTGCTGAACAGTCCGCTCAGGGTCAGGCCGATAAACCCCAGCAGCTCGATGACGTGAGCCCAGTGCTGTCCCATGCTGACACCGATGCGCTCGAGCATTTCAATCAGCGGATTTGCGCCTGCCTGCTCCGGATCGGGGCCCCGTGGGCAGGTCGTTGCAATACGGGCAAGCAGTGTCTGACGTTCCCGGTTCAGGCCGGTATCCCCACTCAGCACCTGTTGCAGCCGGTCGACGCCAAGCATGTCGCAGATCAGCTGCGCGCCTGCGGTGTCGATGTGAGCGATGCCGCTGAGGTCAATCCGCGCCTGCTTTACCGCATCACCCGGCAGCTCGGCGGTCAGGCTGCGAAGCTCGGCGTAATTGGCCAGGGTCCAGTCGCCGCTCAGACAAAGGCTGTCGCGCTGGGCGTCCGGTAGGCGAATAAAGGGAGATGTATCGGGCATTGGGGATGCCTGCGCCGTTGGGGGGGCGCAGCCTCGGGGGTCATGGCTTGCGCTTGATGCCGAAGTCTTCGGACAGGGTGCCCGGGCTGGCGGCGTCCTTGGGCGCATAGTCGCGCGGAGGCTCAAGGGTGTCGAATGCCGGTTCTGCCTGGGAGCGAGACGAGCTGTGCACGATGCCGGCATCCTGATCGAGCGCAGCCAGCAGACGCTGACGCGTCATGTCGTCCGGTGCCAGCTCAACGGCGCCATGGGTAAGGTGTTCCTGAATGTCCTGATAGCTGCGATTCAGGCGGCTGGCCAGGGTGGCGGTGGTCTTGAAGTGGGCTGCCACTTCCTGCTGATACTCTTCAAAACGCAGTTGCAGGCTCTCCAGCTGGGCCTGCGCGCTGCTGTTACTGCCGCCGCTGACGCGCCGGGATACCTGCGCCAGCACGATGCCGACGACGACGCCCACTGCCAGTGCAATGGCTGCTGCAATCCACAGGTTTTCGCTTGCTTCCACCTTGGGTCCCTCATCTTTAGGTTGGTGCTATCAGTCCAGCGGGTGCTGCCTGTCCGAACCATGTGGTTACGGTAACGACATTTGCCGGCCAAGGCTAGGGCATTTGCACCTAAACGATGGTGGGGGGCAGGCAACTTGTCAGTGTTGTCAGGCAGGGTTCAGAATACGGCGTTTGAGTGTCGCAGCACCCTCTGGTTCCGCTGATGCGACGCCCCAGCCCACGCAGTAGTCACGGAGTCGGTCATGTCCAGAGCGAGTGAAGAGTCAATTGTTATCGAAGGGCCGTGTGGTCCTCTTGAGGCGCTGCTGACCCGTGGCGATGTGCCCGGACTTCTGGCAGTGATCTGTCATCCCAACCCCGTGCAGGGCGGGACCATGCACAACAAGGTAGTGCACACCCTGATGCGCACGGCTCGGGATCTGGGGGTCAGTACCCTGCGTTTCAATTTTCGCGGCGTGGGCGCCAGTGCCGGGCAGCACGACTATGGTATTGGCGAGGTGGATGACTGCCTGGCGGTGATTGACTGGGTCCTGCAGCATGAGGGCGTATCGCGTCTGTGGCTGATGGGGTTCTCCTTTGGCGGCTTCGTCGCCGCCGCGGCGGCGACGCGACTGGCCCAATGGCCCGAGCGTCTGGTGTTGGTCGCACCGTCGGTTGAAAAGCAGGATTTCGCCGCGCTCAAGCCGCTGGTAGGGCCGGTCAGCGTCATGATGGGCGAGGACGATGACGTGGTCGCGCCTGAGGCTGTTTACGCAGCCTTCGCCGACGAGCGCGGGGCTGAGGTTGTCCGCTTTGCCGGCACCGGGCACTTCTTTCACGGCAAGTTGGTGCCGCTTAAAGCCGAAGTGGAGCGGGTTCTGACGGATCAGGCTTGATTGCCAATGGGCGATGCTGGCGTTAGAGTATCGCTCCCTTCGATGTCCCTACTGGTATTGCGTGCATGTCTCCCCTTGAACGATACAAGGCCGATCTTCAGCGCCCCGACTTCTTTCACGACCCTGCTCAGGAGCGTGCGGTTCAGCATCTGCAGCGGCTATTCGATGATCTGATTCGCAGCGAAAACGAGCGCACAGGGTTTTTCGGGCGGTTTCGCAAGCGCAAGCCGGAACCGGTCAAGGGCCTGTATTTCTGGGGTGGCGTAGGGCGCGGCAAGACCTATCTGGTCGATACCTTTTTTGATGCGCTGCCCTTCGAGCGCAAGATGCGCACGCATTTTCACCGTTTCATGCAGCGAGTGCATCACGAGCTCAAGGGCTTGAAGGGCGAAAAGAATCCGCTGAAGCTGATCGCGGCGCAGTTTGCCAGCGAGGCGCGCGTCATCTGCTTTGACGAGTTCTTTGTTTCCGACATTACCGATGCCATGATTCTGGGCAGTTTGATGGAAGAGTTGTTCGCCCAGGGCGTGACTCTGGTGGCAACCTCCAACATCGTGCCCGACGGCTTGTACAAGGATGGCCTGCAGCGAGCGCGTTTTCTGCCTGCCATTGCCCTGCTCAATCGCCACACCGATGTGGTCAATGTGGACAACGGCGTCGACTACCGTCTGCGTGCACTTGAGCAGGCGGAGCTGTATCACTACCCGCTGGATTGCGACGCCTATGGCAGCCTGAAGCGCAGCTTCGACAGTCTGGTGCCCGATATCAATGAAGTTGTCGAGGCCGAGGAGCTGATCATCGAGAATCGCCCGATCAAGTCGGTGCGGGTCTGTGAGGATGTCGCCTGGTTCGAGTTTCGTGAGCTGTGCGATGGCCCGCGTAGCCAGAACGACTACATTGAGCTGGGCCGCATCTTCCACGCGGTGCTGATTTCCAATGTTGAACAGATGGGGGCTGCCAAGGATGACATGGCGCGTCGCTTCATCAACCTGGTCGACGAGTTCTATGACCGTAACGTCAAGCTGATTCTGTCTGCCGAAGTGCCGCTCAAGGATCTCTATTCCGGCGGACGTCTGGATTTCGAGTTCCAGCGCACGCTGAGCCGTCTGCTGGAAATGCAGTCACACGAGTTTCTTGCGCGTCCGCACAAACCCTGATTCAGGCAGCCGGTTCACGGCTGCCCTGCAGATAGGCTCGACGGTACTGGTTGGGTGACATGCCGGTGTGCTGCCTGAACAGGCGGGCAAAGAAGCTGGCGTCGTCGTAGCCGATTTCGTAGCTGATGGTCTTGATGCTCTGACTGCTGGTAATCAGCAGGGTTTTTGCCATTTCGATTCGCAGTCGCTGCAGGTAGTGCAGCGGCTTGTCCCCGGTAGCCTGGTGAAAGCGGCGCATGAAGTTGCGAATACTCATGCCGTGACGGCTGGCTACATCCTCGAAGCGAAACTTCTCCGCAAAGTGCTGTTCCAGCCACTGCTGAATTTGCAGGATCGGCAGATCGTGATGCATCTTCTGGCCGCCAAATCCGATTACGCCGGGCGTGTAGTTGCGCTGTACTTCGTAAAACGCGTCGCGGGCCAGCGTGCGCGATACCTCAGGGCTGCACAGTCGCTCCGCAAGGTGCACGAACAGGTCTCTTGCCGAGCTGATTCCGGCGGCGCAGAGTACGCCCCCTGCGTCGGTCAGGTGTTTGTCGCGCTGCAACTCCACCGCCGGGAAGCGCCGCTGGTATTCGTCGTGAAAGCGCCAGTAAGTGGTTGCCTCCCGACCGTCGAGCAGGCCGGCTGCGGCCGGCCAGAATGCACCCAGGGCAACGGCGCCGATCAGGGCTCCTGCCTGGCTTTGCTGTTGCAGCCAGGGGGCGACCTCGGGGTATTGCCCGTGCAGTTGGTCAAAATCGGCCCAGAACGAGGGCAGAATGATCAGCTGCGGCGTGACGTCATGGATGCTGGCTTCGGCATGGATCGGGTCGTGACTGAAGCCGGTAACCGGCTGACCGTCGGGCGTTACCGTCAGTACCTCAAATCCGGGTGTCAGCCCCTGACCAAGCTGGCGGCCGGTATTCAGGCTGGCCATGTAAAAGACATCCCGGGCCTGGGCCAGGGTCGAAGTAACGGTGAAATCGGTCGCGAGAATGGCGACCTGGCGCAGTGTCGCCGCCGGTTGCTTTGGCATCTTGTTGTCGTTTTAGGCTGAATCGGACAGATATGGCAGAAATGGCCGCGCGTCGGCAGTGTCTACCGTTTGAGACGTTTGGGTCAAGTAGCGGCCGCCCTTGCGGGCGGCTGCAACAGGATCAGGGTGCCGGGTTCGGCTGGCTCTGATGGATCTCGGAGATCGCCTTCAGTACGCTGTCGGTCAGGCCCATGTTGATGCTGCTCAGGTTGCGGTTGAGCTGATCCATATTGGTTGCGCCAATAATGTTGCTGGTCACGAACGGCTGGCGGGTGACGAAGGCCAGGGCCATTTGTGCCGGGTCCATACCGTGGTCGCGGGCAAGCTGAACATAGCGGGCGCAGGCTTTCTGGGCTTGCGGATTGCTGTAGCGAACAAAACGTTCGAACAGGGTGATGCGCGCCTTCTCCGGGCGCAGGCCGTTGAGGTACTTGCCGGTCAGCACGCCGAAGGCGAGCGGTGAGTAGGCGAGCAGGCCGATCTGCTCGCGCATGGACATCTCGGCCAGGCCGATTTCATAGGTGCGGTTGAGCAGGTTGTAGGGGTTCTGGATCGAGACCATGCGCGGCCAGCCGCGGGATTCCGCCAGATGCAGGAAGCGACTGACGCCCCAGGGGGTTTCGTTCGACAGTCCTATATGACGCACCTTGCCGGCCCTGATCAGGGCGTCCAGCGCCTCCAGGGTGTCTTCAAAGGAGGTCAGCTCGTCGTCCGGATTATGGCGGTAGCCGAGCTGGCCGAAGAAGTTGGTCTGCCGGTCTGGCCAGTGCAGTTGATAAAGGTCGATGTAGTCTGTCTGCAGTCGCTTGAGGCTGCCCTCGATAGCCTGGTTGATATGCTCGCGGGTGAAGCGCGTGCGGCCTCCGCGAAGATGGCTGATGCCGTTGCCGGGGCCGGTAATCTTGCTGGCAAGGATCCATTTCTCGCGTTCACCGCGTTGCTGGAAGAAGTTGCCAATAATGGTTTCGGTTGCGCCGCTGGTTTCTGCCTTGGGCGGCACCGGGTACATTTCGGCAGTATCGATAAAGTTGACGCCAGCGTCGCGAGCCCGGTCAATCTGGGCAAAGGCTTCCTGCTGGGTGTTTTGTTCGCCCCAGGTCATGGTGCCTAAGCACAATGCGCTGACCTTGAGGTTGCTGCGGCCTAGAGGGCGGTATTGCATGAAGTGCTCCTTGATTGCCGAAAGGACGTTTCATTATTAATCATAAGGGTAAATAAGGGTTGTATTTTTTTTGCTGGTTGGCATAATGCCCGCCACTTTCGACAGGATGCCTAGCCTGTCGTTGTTGTTTACAGCACAGATGCCACCCAGACCCACGCAGCCCCCACTGAGTGTCTGTTCTAGGCTTTGTTGTCTTGTAAAAACACATTTCACTCTGTAAGATTTGCCGTCTTCTTTTGAAAGCGGCCTCTGAGGCTAGGATTAATGAAAACCTTCAGCGCAAAACCTGAAACCGTAAAACGTGATTGGTACGTCGTCGACGCCAGTGGTCTGACTCTGGGTCGTCTGGCAACCGAGGTTGCTTCACGTCTGCGCGGCAAGCACAAGCCCGAATACACCCCTCACGTTGATACCGGTGACTACATCGTCATCATCAATGCCGAGAAAGTTCACGTAACCGGTAACAAGGTTCAGGACAAGATGTACTACAGCCACTCCGGTTTCCCGGGTGGTATCAAGTCCATCAACTTTGAAAAGCTGATCCAGCGCGCCCCTGAGCGTGTTATCGAGTCTGCTGTCAAAGGCATGCTGCCCAAGAACCCCCTGGGTCGTGCAATGTACCGGAAGATGAAAGTCTACAAAGGCGCTTCTCATCCGCATGCTGCACAACAGCCCCAAGAACTGAAGATCTAAGGA
>CETG01430880.1_pt1 | contig 26765 bp, 26 predicted proteins | sample 361471 | NCBI WGS metagenome assembly CETG01 (sample SAMEA2622696, study PRJEB7988) | marine metagenome | isolation source: saline water (ENVO:00002010), including | reverse complement strand
AAGGGTATTCGGGAAAATTGCTTTTGCTTCATTAAGAAGATCATTTGCTGTAATTTGATTATTTGGGACATATCTTGGGCTCAAATGAGTAAGTACTAACTGTCCTACATTTGCTTCAGAGGCTGTTTGAGCTGCCATTGTGCTTGTTGAATGAGCTCTCTCGTATGCCAATTTCGCATCTTTGTGAGCGTAAGTAGCTTCGTGAATAAGGAGGTCAGCTCCATGAGCAAGCTCGATTGCTGCTTCTGAAAAAACAGTATCTGTGCAATAAACCATGCTCAGGCCTGGCCTTTCAGGTCCTGTAAAACTTTTTCCATCAAAAACACGACCATCATCTAGTTGAACTTTTTCTCCTCTTTGTAACGCAGAATAAATTGGTCCTGGAGGGATTTTAAGGTTTTTTGCTTTTTCCAGGTCGAAGCGACCTGGTTTTGGTTTTTGATCAACTCTATAAGCAAAAGCTGGAATACGATGATTTAAAGGAATGCAGGTAACTAATAGGTCTTTATCTTCAACAAGTACTTGACGATTATGAGCAACATTCTCAACAGGTTTAATTTGAATAGGATAGGAAACTTTGCTAGAGCTACTTTTCAAAACACCATTTATATATTCCTTTAATGAGGATGGACCGTAAAGATCCACCCCTGAACTATTTCCTGCTAAACCTAGACTAGCCAAAAGGCCTGGTAGACCAAATATATGATCGCCATGCATATGAGTTATAAAAATCTTTTTTAATTGTGATAGACGAAGATTAGTTCGAAGAAATTGGTGTTGAGTTCCTTCTCCACAATCAAATAGCCATAATTCCGCTCTTTGAGGTAAGCGCAATGCCATAGAAGAAACATTCCGCTTAAGTGTGGGAACTCCCGAACTTGTTCCGAGGAAAGTGACCTGCAAATTTTTAACCCCTCGAACTTATTCTGACATTTATAAGTTTGCCTACTGGTGACAGAACTGTCTTTTAGGCAGAATTATGTTTGTATTTTGAATTTTTTGTTTTGAGACAATCTCCTAAATTTACTTTGGGGGTTGTGTTGTTTCTCTCATTAGCTTGTGCTTGCCCAAAAGCATTGGCTCGTCGAGAACCTGTAATGCGGATATTGGTAAAGGGGTCTAATCAAATGAGAATTAGGGCTGATAAGCAGATTCCTTTATTGGTAAAAGGGCTTTCCTCTAGAGATATAAAAATAAGCTCATTAGATTTGAGAATTAAGAATGGACGCATTATTTCTTCTGTGAATAATCAGTCACAAGATTGGTCAACCTTAACAAAAAATTCTTCTATACGAATATTGAGTAGCGATCCAAGAGGGATTTGGCTTGGGAAACGGCGATATAGGGGAGAATTGAGAATTGCAATAAAAGGTCAAAGATTAATTGCAATTAATCATCTTGGTATTGAGAGATATTTAATGAGTGTCGTTGGCAGTGAAATGCCAAAGGATTGGCCTATAGCTGCTTTGAAGGCACAGGCGGTAGCAGCAAGAACATATGCATTAAAAAGATTGGGTTCAAAAGGACTTTTTGATATCAATTCTTCTGAATCAAGTCAAGTATATTTGGGAATTGAATCCGAGACTGAAAGCACTAGATCAGCAGTTAATAGCACCAGGTCATTAGTTCTTAGGTATCGAGGAAAACTTATAACGGCTGTTTTTCACAGTAGTTCAGGAGGCAAAACAGAAGCTAGTGGATCTGTTTGGAAGTATCAGTTGCCTTATTTAGTGAGTGTCAAGGATTTTGATCAACATAGCCCTAAATTTCGCTGGAGGACTAAAGTCTTTCCCTCAGAATTAAGAAAAGCTTTTTCTGAAATTGGAGGCTTAAACAGTATTCAAATTTTAAAAACAAGTAAAACAGGAAGAATACTTTCTACAAAAGCCTATGGTCCAAAAGGGAAAATAATTCTTAGTGGAATTGATATAAGAAGAAGACTGGGACTCAAAAGTACATTAGCTCGATTTGAAATGGTTCCCTATTCGAAGGTATCTAAATTTTCTAATAAAAATTCGACGATATTTGAAAAAGATAATAATCAATTCTTGGTTCCGAACCCTCCTCAAAATTATTATTTATTAGTCAAAGGTAAAGGCGCTGGACACGGGGTTGGCATGAGTCAATGGGGTGCAAATGGTTTGGCTGAAAAAGGTTCTAATTTCCGTCAGATACTTTTACATTATTACTCGGGAGTAAAAATAAGAACTTATTGAAAATATATAGTTGAATATTTTCTTAAGGTTCGATTTTAGATCTTCAATATTCAAATATTATTCATTCTAGGAATATGCATTGAAAACAACTTTCGGTTGAACTGAAGAGGCCATACTCCAAAATCCAATTCCAGCTAAGTTGTTATCGGGATCAATTACCATTGTATATTGATTAAAAGTATTTCCATCTAAGTTATTAGAAATATTTGAATTCCTGTAGAGATCTTCTGAAACTTTAATTTGCTGGCCTTTCCTCCAGGAATCAATTTCTTCTTTTGTTATTAATTGAATCTTATTTAAGTGATTTAGGGCTTCAATTGGATTAATTAATTGAGGTTTCTTATCATTATCTTTCAAAGATTTTGGTAATGGTATGGATCTACTTTCTTCAAATCCCTGCGCTTGAATTCTACGCAGCCCTAGTAAGCATCCTCCACAATTAAGCTTTTCTCCTAAATCTCTTGCGATTGCCCGTATATATGTTCCAGCGGAACAATGAATGATTAATTCTAGGCAGCCACTTTTTTGGTCCCACGAGCAAAGTTTTAATTTATAAATAGTTATTTCTCTCATCGGTAAATCAAATTTTTCTCCTTTTCGTGCGCGCTTATATGCTCTTTCCCCTTGATAATGGATGCTAGAAATTAGGGGTGGTTTCTGTTGAATAACTCCTCTGAAATCATTCAAAATTTTGTTGATAAAAGATTCTTCAAGCAGCGGCCATTTTTTTTCAAGAATTATTTCTCCATTAATGTCATCAGTGAAAGTTTTTTTCCCTAATTGAATTAAGGCTATATATGTTTTTTCTGAAGGGAGATATTGAAAAAGTCTTGTAGCATTACCAACAGCAATTGGAAGTACACCAGTCACGCTTGGATCAAGAGTTCCTCCATGACCGACGCGTTTCGTTTTGAAAATTTTTCTTATAACATTGACGCAATCATGAGAAGTAATCCCTTGCGGTTTGTCTATTACTAAAAAGCCAAAAGGTTCATTCACGATCTAAAATAATTTAGCATTGAATAAAAGTGATTTTTAAGGAATTATAGTGGTAAATATATAGCTAATTCTTTAATCTTTTTCTTTAATAGATGTTGCAATGAAAAATTTAGATCATGAAATCAATGAGTTTTTGGAATCTGGTTTTGATCTTAAAAGACATTTGGCTGAATTTTTAAAATTATCAATATTACAGATAGAAGAAAAATTACCTAGCGCAATCGATGACCTAGCTGCATTGCATCCAGGCTCTTTTAAAGCAGAAAACGCCTCGGATTTTTATGAAAAAACAGTAGGGCATGCACATTTGATTGATTTGGCTTCTTGGCACCTTAATAGTTGTAATTACATTGCAGATACTCTTCGACTTCAATCGATGTTTGCAAAAGGACAAGTGTTGGACTTCGGAGGAGGTATAGGAACTCATGCACTGGCCGCGGCAAAGCTAGCAAATGTTGATCATGTATGGTTTGTTGATTTAAACCCTGAGAACAGAGATTTTGTGACTTATAGAGCCGAGACTTTGGGCTTAGGAGACTTGGTCTCTGTGCATAGAGATTTAGAGAGCACTGGAGAGATTAAATTTGATACTTTAGTTTGCTTGGATGTACTGGAGCACTTGCCCAACCCTGCAGAACAATTATCAATTTTTGCTCAACGCTTAGAACCTGATTCAATTGCTTTATTGAATTGGTATTTCTTTAAAGGGCATAAAGGAGAATATCCTTTTCATTTTGATGACCCTAAATTGATAAAGAACTTTTTTCTAACACTACAAACTCAATTTATTGAAGTTTTTCATCCTTTCCTAATTACAACAAGAGCTTATAAACCTATTTAATACTTAAGGAAGAAGACATTTTGAAACTTTATCAATATTAAAGATTACGCAATTACAGAGAGCTTGAAACATTTATTTTTTTTCTATTACGAAGATTTCTTTTGATACTTTCGAAATTAACTATTCCATCGGTGAGAGCAAAAAGAGTATCGTCTTTCCCTTTACCTACATTGATGCCAGGAATAATTGATGTACCTCTTTGCCTAATTAATATTGAGCCAGCAGTGACTTTTTCGCCACCATAGGCCTTGACGCCAAGTCTTTTGGAATTAGAGTCACGCCCATTTCTTGTTGAACCAGTACCTTTCTTATGTGCCATTTTGGGTTAGAAAAATTGCTTTAAATTTACTTTAACTTTATTTTACTTCTTCTTTGCCCTTAGAGGAGACAGATGTTTTAGCTTTAGGTGTTTTTGCCTTTGAAGGTTTAGTTGAATCTTTTTGAGCAACCTGTTCAGTTTTTGTCTTAGTCCCTAGAGCAATTTTTTCAACCATTACTCTGGTTAATTCTTGTCTATGTCCATTCTTTCTGCGAGTTTTCTTTTTTGGACGCATTTTATAAACTAAAATTTTCGGTCCTCTTCTGTGGCCCATTACTTTTAAATGAACGATTGCACCTTCCACATATGGTTGACCTAGCTTGAGAGTCTTACCATCATTCAGTAAGAGTATTTTTTCTAGAGTTATTTTTTGATTTACATCTGCATCGATTCTATCCAAATCATAATATCTATTAGGTTCTAACCAAAACTGAGATCCGGACGCTTCAACTATCGCGTATGTTTTGTTTTCTTGGGACCCTTTTTTGGAGGAAGTCTTGTCAGTCATTGGTTTTAATTAAGGACACGCTAAGGCTCGTTAGATTAATTTTGAAAAATCAAACTTAAAATAATACGATTAGGCCTGAGTCGTAATCAAAAGAGATGATTACATCTTCCCTTTTTGTGGACAATTTAGTCAAGATTAAATTAAGGAAATTTTTTTAGAGGTTTTATGAGTGCTGCCAAAACATATATTTTAAAGCTTTATGTGGCTGGAAATACACCTAATTCAATGCGTGCACTCAAAACATTGAAAGAAATTCTTGAAACAGAATTTCAAGGTGTTTATGCCTTGAAAGTGATTGATGTCTTGAAAAATCCGCAGTTAGCCGAGGAAGATAAAATCTTAGCAACTCCTACGTTGGCTAAAATTCTCCCTCCTCCGGTGCGGAGAATTATCGGAGATCTTTCAGATCGAGAAAAAGTATTAATAGGTCTTGATTTGCTTTATGACGAATTAAGAGATGGTGAATATACTGGGTTTAAAAGCTCAGGAGATGAGGTTATAGAAAATAGCAATTCTTAAGTCTCCTGGATATCTACATAATTAGACCCACATTTTCATCTAACTTTTATTTATAAGTGCTACCTCATGCAGTCTTCTCGAAAACAGTTATCAACTAACATGCAAGTACAAAAGTTACCTACAGGGATTGAAGGTTTTGATGATGTATGTCATGGGGGCTTACCTAGTGCAAGAAGTACATTAGTGAGTGGAACTTCAGGTACTGGGAAGACAGTTTTCTCTCTTCAGTATCTGTATCATGGGATCTATCATTTTGATGAGCCCGGAATCTTTGTTACCTTTGAAGAATCTCCATTAGACATTATTAATAATGCTTCGAGTTTTGGATGGGATCTTCAGGAACTAATTGATCAAAATAAATTGTTTATTCTTGATGCTTCTCCAGACCCGGATGGACAGGATGTCGCGGGAAGTTTTGATTTGTCGGGTTTGATAGAACGAATTAGTTATGCAATAAGAAAATATAAGGCTAAGCGAGTCGCAATAGATTCAATGACAGCTGTGTTTCAACAATATGATGCCATTTATGTTGTTAGAAGAGAGATTTTTAGGCTTATTGCACGCCTGAAGGAAATAGGTGTTACAACTGTTATGACTACTGAAAGAGTAGATGAATATGGACCTATCGCACGTTATGGCGTTGAGGAATTCGTTTCAGATAATGTAGTTATCTTGCGGAATGTTCTCGAAGCGGAAAGACGACGACGAACTGTAGAGATATTAAAATTACGAGGAACTACACATATGAAAGGTGAGTTCCCTTTCACCATGGGAGCTAATGGGATCAGTGTATTTCCTTTAGGTGCGATGAGATTGACTCAACGATCTTCAAATGTCCGAATTAGTTCAGGTGTGCCTGCTTTGGATGAGATGTGTGGGGGGGGGTATTTTCAAGATTCAATAATATTAGCAACTGGAGCAACTGGGACAGGCAAGACAATGCTTGTGTCTAAATTTGTTGAGGATGCTTATCTCAATCAGGAACGGGCGATTCTTTTCGCTTATGAAGAATCACGCGCACAGTTATTGAGGAATGCGACGAGTTGGGGAATTGATTTTGAAAAAATGGAAGAAGATGGCCTTCTCAAAATCATTTGTGCATATCCTGAATCAACAGGTCTTGAGGATCATCTTCAAATAATCAAATCCGAAATTACTACTTTTAAACCATCAAGGATGGCGATTGACTCACTTTCAGCTTTGGCCAGAGGCGTAAGTCTTAATGCGTTTCGTCAATTTGTTATTGGAGTGACTGGATATGCAAAGCAAGAAGAAATTGCAGGCTTTTTTACTAATACAGCTGAGGAATTTATGGGGAGTCATTCAATAACTGATTCGCATATCTCTACCATTACCGACACCATTTTATTGCTGCAATATGTAGAGATCAGAGGTGAAATGGCGCGAGCAGTAAACGTCTTTAAAATGCGCGGATCTTGGCACGATAAAAGAATACGTGAATTTTTGATTACTAATGAAGGCCCCCAAATTAAAGATTCTTTCTCTAATTTTGAGCAAATCTTTAGTGGAGCCCCTCATAGAATCAAGCCAGATGATCAATTGCCTGGCGTGTTTAAAAGTATTGAAAAAAATTGAATAGCTATTGCTTAAGTATTTTTTGATACTTCAACCTCTGATTTCATATCCCATTCTCTACTTTTTCGTTGTGATTTAAGAAATAGCTCTTCATCATCTGAGCCTACAAGAGGGAGTTCAAACCAGAAGGTGGTTCCTACACTAGATTCACTTGCCATAGATATTTTGCCACCTATCTTTTCAACTATTCCTCTTACAATTGATAGACCTAGACCTGTCCCTGCTTCTGTATGAACAGCATTCTCTACTCTGAAAAAACGTTCAAAAATTCGCTGTTGATCAACTACTGAAATGCCACATCCTGTATCTGCTATTTCTATTCTTAAACTTGGCAAAGGAGAAATGATTGTACAGTGAGGAGCTTCAGTCTCTTCAAGGATTGGAGATGTAATGCAGGTGTCAGGCCAAGGATACGCTTTGATTAAAATCATGCCTCCAGCACTATTAAATTTCAAGCTATTACCGACTAAGTTGTCTAGTACTTGAAGAAGCAGATCCCAATTCCCTTGAATTAAGGGAAGACTTTCTTGAATATCTACGATGATGTCTACATTTTTTTCATCTGCATTCAGTTTGTAATTGCGCACTGTTTGCTCTATGGCTGGTCCAATATCAATAGCTTCAAATTGAACAGAGTTACTTGATTCAAGTTTTGAAAGATCAAGAACATCATTAACAAGTCGGGTAAGCCTATCTGTTTCTGAGTTCGCTATACCTAAAAATTCTTTCTGCTCTATGTCAGAAAGTTGATCTCCTAGATCATGAAGCGTTTCCACATAACTTTTAATGTTAAAAAGAGGGGTTCTTAATTCATGAGATACATTGCTTATAAAGCGTCTTTGCGCAGCATTTAGCTCCACTTCTCTGGTTAAGTCTTGAATAGTGACGGCTATTCCTTTTAAGGTTTCCCCACTCGAATCTCTAACTGATTGCAGGACTATTCTAAATGTACGAGGAGGCTCCTCAAGAGTGCATCTCAAATCATCACTTTCTTCTAGATTACTTAGAAGTGAAATAATTGGGGCATGTAAATCATTTGCAATTATTTCTGGAAGTAGATTCAATAATTCTTGACCTTCCAGATCTCGGCCTTCCCAACGAAATAGACGTCTTGCTGTTTGATTGACTAATACAATACTTCCTGATTCATCAAGTAAAATAGCACCATCCGCCATAGTAGCTATTAGGGATTGTTGTTTAACTTGAGCAGCTCTTAACTCTTCGATATTGGCATTATCATAATCTTCTAACTGTGAAGCCATTGCATTAAAACCATTTAATAATTCACCAAGATCGCCACTCATAGGAAGAGAGATTCTTGACTTGAAGTTTCCTTTTGCAATTTCTCTAACTCCTTTAACTAACTCTCTAACGGGTCTTGTAATAGCAAGTGCATTGAAAACTGCTCCAATAATTACAAGAACCCATATGGAGATAAATACTGCCACGGTGATTTCTCTTGTAAGAGCAGCATTTTCAAGAGCATTTTTATTCGGTGTAACCCCAAGAGCAAGAGTTCCTAAATATTCTCCTTTCCATATCATTGGAACAAAAACATCTGTAACTTGTCCTTGAGGGGTTGAATGTTGCTTGACAAGTGGGAATTGAGGTCGTTTTTGCAACTCAGGGGGGATTTGTAATTTTCTAGTTAACTGAAGATCGCTATCCACATCAGATGGGGTTGCGCTGACTGGGATCCCAAGATTGATAACCCCTTCAGGATTGGTGAAAAAAATGTATCGAAGATTTCTGCTAGATCTCCAAAATTTCTCAGCGACATTAAATAATTCTCTTTCTTGATTATTGGCGACAAGCTCTGTGACATTACCTGAAAGGAGGAGACCTAGGTCTCGTGCATAGCGAGTGTCGTTTAGACCTGCATCCCTTTGAATTCCATTTAATGCAAAGAATGTAATAAGCGTCATTATAAAACTTACTCCGAGTGTCGCAATTGCTAATAATTTTGATCTCAAATTAAAGCCTGCCCACCATAACTTTATGGCTTTCACCCAATTTGGACTATTTGAAGTAGAAGTATTGCCAGATGACATTTCTATTTCTGAGTTATTTTCTAAATCGGGAGGAGACATCTGTTTGATTTTAAGATAAAAGAAATGATTTTCTTACTTGATGACCAATGTCAGATCTGAAATTAATACCTGAAAATTTGATTTTTTCCATAGCTGTATAGGCTTTTGTAAAAGCTTTATCAAAGGTTTCACCTTGTGCAACTAATGAAATAACTCTACCGCCTGAGGTAATAAGCTGACCATTTGAATTACGTTGAGTACCTGAATGAAAAATTTGAACGGATGGTGTTGATTCCAGACTAATTGTTATCAGGTCGCCCTTTCTAGGTGACTCTGGGTATCCTTCAGCGGCCGCAACAATGCATACACTACAATTGTCTTTTATTGAAAGCTCAGAGCATTCATTTAACTTGCCCAGGGCACATGCTTGTAAGACCTCAGCTAATTCATTCCCTAATAAAGGTATAAGTGTTTGACATTCAGGATCTCCGAAGCGACAATTAAATTCAATTACTTGAGGTCCTGAAGAGGTAAGCATTAACCCTGCATAAATAACTCCTCGGTAGTCAATCTTGCGATTCTTAAGTGCTTCTAAAGTAGGTTCTAAAATTATTTGCCTAATACTTTCTAGTTGAGCACTATTGATAAGAGGTGCAGGAGCATATGCGCCCATTCCCCCAGTGTTTGGACCTTTATCTCCCTCTCTTAAGCGTTTATGGTCTTGAGCAGGGGGCAAAAGAACCATCCTTTCTCCATCACATAGCGCAAAAATTGAGACTTCAGGCCCGCTTAAGATTTCTTCTAAAACAATAGTATTTCCTGCTTCTCCAAACTTGCCTTTGAAGGCTTCATCAATTGCTAGAATTGTTTCTTCAATTGTTTTGGATACGGTAACTCCTTTCCCGGCAGCAAGACCATCGACTTTTACTACTAGAGGCTTCTTTAATTGATTGAGAATACTTAAAGCTTCTTTTTTACTCTGGACTGTCCAATATTTAGCTGTTGGAATACCGGATTGAGTCATAAGTTTTTTGGCCCAATCTTTACTTGCTTCTAATTGAGCACCTTCTTGCCCAGGTCCAAAAACAGTAAGGTCTTTTTGACGTAATTTGTCTGCTAATCCTTCAGCCAAAGGTGCTTCTGGTCCTATGACTACTAAATCAATTTCATAGGAGGTACATGCAAGAAGTATGTTTTCTACATCAGTTGATTTTATATCTAAAGAGAAACAGTCATCCAAATCTTCTGTTCCTCCATTGCCTGGACACACATAGACTTTTTCGACTCCTTCAGATTTTCTAAGCCCCCATGCGAGTGAATTTTCTCTACCACCATTTCCAATAATTAAAATATTTTTTACTGAAGGAAGAATTTGATTTGATTTCTGTGAGTTGTTCATAAATTTCTTTAAAGTTCTTGAGAAGTTTTTAAGGGGGTTACAAATTTAATTGAGTCAGTTCATTTTTTTGAATTGTATTGAGTTATCTTCTGGGAGGAGAAAATTTCTGATTCACAATCTATTTTCGTGTTTTTTGATCAAGTTGCATATTTTTCTTTAATGTAGTTTCCTAATGATTGTTTGAAAGGGTTCACTTGAAAGTACAGCATGGCCCTCTTCTTTATGAAGGAAAGGCAAAACGAATTTTTGCAACTGATGACTTAGATCAAGTCATAATGGAGTTTAAGGATGATGCGACAGCCTTTAATGCTTTAAAACGTTCAGTATTTAAAGGGAAAGGCTTTCTGAATTGTCAAATATCAGGACATCTTTTCAGATTCCTTGAAGAAAATGATGTTCCTACTCATTTTTCGGGACTTTTAGGTGAGACTTTTATGGTTGCTCAGAAAATTAAAATTATTCCTTTAGAAATAGTTATTAGAAATATCGCTACAGGTTCTTTATGTAAGCAAACCCCTATTAAGGAAGGACAAAAACTTGTTCCCCCTCTATTGGATATTTATTATAAAGACGATGATTTGGGTGACCCTCTTCTGACTGATGAAAGACTTAAAATACTAGGTTTGATAAATAATTCTCAAAAAGTAGAAATTGAAAAGCTAGCTCGTAATGTTAATAGACTCCTTATTGATTTCTTTCAAAAACATGATCTTACCCTTGTCGATTTTAAATTAGAAATGGGATTTAATAATGAGGGTCAAATCCTTGTCGCGGATGAAATCAGTCCTGATACCTGCAGGTTATGGGACCAACTTTCGGAGGATTCAGAGGCTCGAATTCTTGATAAAGATCGTTTTAGGAAAGACCTTGGTGGAGTCTTGGCAGGTTACGGTGAGATTCTTAAACGTATACAAGGGGAGTCGAATAAAGCATCAACTACAGTTAATCTCAGCGAGGATTAAATAATTTTCTGTAGAACTCGAAAGTTTATGGCAAGAATTTCTAAGCAAGGTTCATCGGGATTGATCCGTATAGGAGCATATGGATTTGCTTTGGCTTTTCCATTTATTGCATCAGCGCAATCTTCTAAGTCTTCTAACCATCAAACTCTTGTTGAGCTTGAAGGAATGAAGAATGAAGAAATTGAGATTTGGGAATCTCGTCCACAGGGTTCTTTTCAAGAAACTCAAAGATCTTTTAATTCCGAAGACTTATTGATTGCCTTTGATAGATTGGCTAATAAATCTGATCAAAGTAATCAGGACAACCTCTATTTGATTGCTGAAGTTGATATCAAAGGATTGGATGGACACCCTGAGCAAAAGCGCCTTCAATATGCTGCATATGATGCTATGGCTATTCGACCAGGTAGCAAGGTCACTAGAGCAGAGGTCCAAAGGGATTTGGATGCTATTTATGCAACTGGTTGGTTTTCAGGAGTTACAATTGACCCGATAGAAACTCCTTTGGGACTTGGTTTAGTTGTAAATGTTGAGCCTAATCCTTTACTAAAAGGAATAAATATTTTGCCAAATAATTCGAAGCTTATTTCTAGTGTCATAGATAAAATATTTCAACCAGATTATGGAAAGACTTTAAATCTTAATATCTTACAACTTAGAATTAAACAACTTAAGAATTGGTATGTAGATCAAGGATTTTCTCTGGCCAGAGTATCAGGACCAAATAGAATATCTCCAGATGGTTTTGTTGAACTTAATGTTCAGGAAGGTGTTGTTGAAGGAATTGAAATAGCTTTTATAAATGAAGATGGAGAAACTGAGTATGATAACGGAAATAAGATTAAAGGGAAAACAAAGAAATGGGTTATTGAGAGAGAGTTATCAACAAAACCAGGTGATGTATTTAATAGAAAAACTTTAGAAAAAGATATTAAAAGGTTATATTCCACTTCTCTCTTTAATGACTTAAAAGTCACTTTAAAACCTGTTCCTGGAAAGCAAGGTAAAGTTCTTATTGTTTTAGGTGTGACTGAGCAAAGGACTGGAACTCTTACTGGAGGTGTTGGTTATAGCGGATCACAAGGTTTCTTTGGGCAAGGCGGTCTTCAAGAAAGTAATTTTTTAGGAAGAGCATGGAAAGCAGGTTTTAATTTAAGTTATGGCGAATATGGAGGTTTAATTGACTTATCCTTAAAAGATCCATGGATAAAAGGTGATAAGTATAGGACTTCATTTAGAACTTCTGTCTTTGTAAGTAGAGAAGTACCTACTGAATTTATAAGCGTGGGATCCAAAAAATTCAAAGGTGTAAGTGAACTTTATGAGCCTTCAGGTTCTTATTCGACTGCTTATGAAATAGCATCTACTTCTAACGGAGGACCTTATGGATCTGTTGATTTAGCCAAGTCTGCTAAGCCAGGAATAAGTTGGTTTGATAATCAAGGAGATTCAATTGTTTTACAGAGAACGGGAGGTTCTTTCTCTTTTGCGAGACCACTAAATGGAGGAGATCCTTTTAAAAAGACACCTTGGAGTGTTCTTGTAGGTATGAATTTTCAAAAAGTTAAACCAATAGATTATGCAGGAAATAAACGTCCATATGGTGTAGTAGAAAAGGATTTAATTGATAACTCTGTATCTAAAGATAGTATTATTTGTGTCTCTTATAAGTGTGCTGATGAGAATACACTTATAAGCGTTAAGATTGGATCAAGTTATAACAATTTAAATAATGGAAGAAATCCTACTTCAGGAGATTTTTTAACATTTAGTACAGAACAATATTTACCATTAGGAGAAAATGCACCTACTTTTAATAGAGCTAAAGTAAGTTATTCTCATTTTGTTCCAGTTAATTTATTAAGGATTCATAAGGGATGTAGGCCAAAAGCAGGAGAGAAATTGGATTGTTCTCAAACAATTGGGTTTCAGGCTAAAGTTGGAACTATTGTTGGGGAGTTGCCTCCATATGAGGCTTTTTGTTTAGGTGGAACTAGCTCTGTTAGGGGTTGGTCCAATTGTGATTTGGCGGTTGGGAAGAGTTTTGGAGAAGCCTCAATTGAATATAGATATCCAATTTGGAGAGTCGTGTCAGGAGCTATTTTTGTTGACGGAGGTACTGATTTTAACTCCCAAGTAAGTGTTGCAGGCAATCCTGGTGGTCTACTTAATAAGCCAGGTAAAGGATTCTCGATGGGAAAGGGGTTTGTTATTAATACACCGGTAGGTCCTATTAGAATAGAAGCTGCGAGTAAGGATTTTGGAGAAGATTGGAGATATAACCTTGGAGTTGGTTGGAAATTCTAGTGAATAGTTGGCCTGAAAATTATGAAGGTTCATTTACCCTTAAACAGCCTGTAGTTAGGTCAGGAATTGGGTTGCATAGTGGTCAAAAATCCAAAGTAAGATTATCCCCTTCTGAATTGGCTGGTTTTCATGTCTCATGGATAGATCATAATGATTCTCCAACTACGCTGAACCCAACTCAAGTTCGGAACTCGCCTCTTTGCACCACAATTGAAATTGGGGATAGGCGCTTGTCAACGGTTGAACATCTTCTTGGAGCTTTAGCAGGCTGTGGTTTAACTCATATAAATATTGAAGTATCTGGATATGAAATACCTATATTGGATGGATCAGCTAAGGGTTGGGTAGAGGCAATTAAGGAAGTCGGTTTTGAACAAGTTAATAATTATGGAAGTCAGTCTCAAAAATTGCTTGAACCTATTGTGATTCATCGAGGCCAAAGCGTAATTTGCGCGACTCCTGCTGACAGACTTAAATTGATAGGGATGATTGATTTCCCATACAAAGCTATTTATCAGCAAATGTTTGCAATAGAGTTAACTCCAGAAAGATTTGTTCAGGAGATTGCTCCTGCTAGAACTTTTGGATTTGTTGATCAATTAGAAGAATTAAAGAGCGCAGGATTAATTAAGGGAGGAAGCGTTGATAATGCGTTGGTATGCGATGGAGATTCTTGGATTAATCCCCCGTTGAGATATGAAGAGGAACCTGTTCGACATAAGCTTTTGGACTTAATAGGTGATTTGGCATTGGTAGGTTTGCCTAAAGCTCAGATTTTGGTGTATAGAGGCTCTCATGCTCTGCATAGTGATTTGGCGCTTGCTCTTCTAAAAGCAAGTCCTACAAATTGAATTTATTGTGACTGAATCATCCTCTAAACCCATTTCACTTACTAGTGAACAAATTATGGGGCTTTTACCTCATAGATATCCTTTCGCTTTGGTCGACCGAGTTTTGGAATATGAACCTGGTCATAAGGCCGTTGCTATTAAGAATGTGACTCTTAATGAGCCTCAATTCCAAGGACATTTCCCAGAAAGACCACTTATGCCGGGGGTGTTAATTGTTGAAGCAATGGCACAAGTTGGAGGTCTTATTGTTACTCAAATTGAGGATCTTCCTAAAGGTCTTTTTGTTTTTGCTGGAATAGATGGGGTCCGTTTTAGAAGACCAGTTGTCCCAGGTGATCAGCTTAAGATAACTTGTGAATTGCTTAGTATTAAAAGGAAACGGTTTGGCAAAATTTTTGGGGAAGCTAAAGTTGATGATCAATTGGTTTGTTCTGGCGAGTTGATGTTTTCGCTAATGAGTTAATAATTATGAGTGAACTAAAAGATTATTCAAAAGTTTCAATTCAAAGAGAAGCCAAGATTCACCCTTTAGCGGAGGTCTCTTCTGAAGCTGAACTCGCTTCTGGTGTTGTGATTGGTCCAGGATCTGTGATTGGTCCAGATGTCCGTATTGGTGAAGATACTATTGTTGGGGCTAATGTGATTCTCGAAGGGAAGTTAATTATTGGCAACAATAATAGGTTTTTTCCCGGAGCATGTATTGGACTTGAGCCACAGGATTTGAAATATAAAGGAGCCCCTACAGAGGTCGTTATAGGCAATAAAAATACTTTTCGTGAATGTGTAACTATAAATCGAGCAACGGACCAGGGAGAACAAACAGTAATAGGGGATGGATGCCTCTTGATGGCTTATTGCCATGTTGCTCATAACTGTAATATTGGAGATGGAGTTGTTATGTCTAATAGTGTTCAAGTAGCAGGACATGTTTTGATTGAAGATAAAGCGGTGATAGGTGGTTGTGTGGGGATTCATCAATTTGTGCACATTGGAACTCTCTCTATGGTTGGTGGTATGTCTAGAGTTGATAGAGATGTCCCGCCATATTGTCTGATTGAAGGAAATCCATCGCGAATGAGAGGCTTGAATATCGTTGGTATTAGACGTAGCGATTTGGATATTCAAAATCCGGGAGCATTACATGAACTTCAGGAAACTTGGAAATTAATCTATAGATCAGGACACGTTTTAAAAGCAGGACTGGAATTAGCAAAAAAAAATAAAATGGGTTGTACCTCACAACACCTTTGCGATTTTCTTGAGGCATCTTCTCAAAAAGGTAGACGAGGTCCAATGCCTTTAGTTTTAGCGAATAAATAATTATGCGAGTGCTCATCAGCACCGGAGAAGTCTCAGGTGACTTACAGGGAGGTTTGTTGGTTAAAGCTTTGCATGAAGAGGCTGTGAGAAGAGGCGTTGACTTGGACATTCTTGCTCTTGGTGGTCAAAGAATGAAATCGGCAGGAGCTACATTGATTGCAGACACTTCGTATATAGGAGCTATTGGATTTTGGGAGGCTCTACCTTTTGTATTGCCGACATTAAAAATCCAATTTGCGGTAGATAAAATAATAGAAACAAAGCAACCAGATGTAGTTGTTCTCATTGATTACATGGGACCAAATATCAGGCTTGGGAACAAGGTAAAAAAAATGAAAGCGAAGATACCCATTGTTTATTATATTGCGCCTCAAGAATGGGCATGGAGTGTTGGTAGTAGTGGGACAACTGATTTAATTGGATTTAGTGACAAAATACTTGCCATATTCAAAGTAGAAGCTGATTTCTATTCTCAAAAAGGTGGAAATGTTACTTGGGTTGGTCACCCTATGCTTGACACTCTAAGAGAACTGCCTGATCGGAATGACGCCTTGCAACGATTAGATATTGGGTTTAAAAAAAAGGTTGTTTTACTTTTCCCTGCATCAAGATCTCAAGAGTTGAACTATTTGATGCCAGTCTTAGCTAAAGCAGCAGCTTTATTGCAAAGTCATGATCCTTCTATATATTTTCTAGTACCTGCAGGGTTAAAAGGCTTTGAGAAAAGTATAAGAGACGTATTAGATGAATATGGTGTTCATGGAAAAGTAATTGCAGCAGAGTTAACAGATGAATTGAAACCTTTTCTGTTTGCAGTAGCTGATTTGGCAATTGGTAAATCAGGCACTATTAACATGGAATTAGCTATGAATTTGGTTCCACAAATTGTAGGTTATAAAATAAGTCGTATTACAGCTTTTATTTTACGCAAATTTCTTAGATTTAAAATTGATCATATCTCTCCAGTTAATCTTCTTATGAGAGAGAGGCTTGTACCTGAACTAGTGCAGGATCAATTTAATCCAGAGTTGATTTTTAATTCAGCTAAACTACTTTTAGAAGATGATGACACTCGATCTAAAATGATTAAAGGGTATGAAAGATTCAAAGAAAATCTTGGAGATGATGGTGTTACAGATAGAGCTGCTAAAGAAATTATTGATTTAGCTATTAATAGAAGTTCAAACTCCTAAAACAATGGCTAAAAAATACTTTGTCTTAATTCTTTTAATCTGTTGTTTTACTTTTCCAGTAGGAATCTTTGCTTCTGAAGAAAATGCTGTTTTTGCAGGAGGATGTTTTTGGTGCTTAGAACATGATTTAGAGAAATTGCCAGGAGTTATTAATGTAACTAGTGGTTATACAGGTGGGGATAAAAATAAGCCTACTTATAGGAATCATGAAGGACATCAGGAAGCTGTTTCAGTAGAATTTGACTCTAGTAAAATTAGTTTTGAAACTCTTTTAAGAGCTTATTGGAGAAATATTGATCCAATAGACAATAATGGGCAATTTTGCGATAGAGGCTTATCTTACAAGCCTGTAATTTTCACAAATAATGAATATCAAAAAAAAGCTGCAGAGACTAGTCTAATCATGGCTTCAAATGAATTAAATTTAATGCCAGAAGAAATAAAAGTCGAAATTTCTCCGAAAAAGAAGTTTTGGTTAGCCGAGGATTATCATCAGGATTATGCAGAGATTAATAATATAAAATATAATTTTTATAGATATAGTTGTGGTAGAGATAAGCGCTTAAATGCATTATGGGGTAACACCGCACGAAGTTATGATTCCTGGAAATGAATTTGTTTATTGAGATAATCTAAGAATTCACTTTAATTTATTTCTTAAATATATTAATTAATAATTGGATGCAATTAATCCCTTTGGTTGCATATCCATTCTACTAACGTTCTTACACCATATCCTGTAGCTCCAGCAGGATTTATTCCATTATCTTTTTCCGTCCAACATGTGCCTGCAATGTCTATATGAGCCCATGGGATAGAAATTTTGACAAACTCCTTTAGGAAAAGAGCTGCTGTAATAGACCCTCCTGCTCTTGGCCCAGTATTTTGAATATCAGCCAGCATAGATTTTAGGCCTTTCTTATAGGAATTCCTCATGGGCATTCGCCATAGCCCTTCACCTACTGAATTAGCAGCAGTTGTTAATTCAGCCGCAAGATTATCGTTCTCTGTCCATAAGCCAGCTATTTCATCTCCTAAAGCAATAACGCATGCCCCTGTCAGCGTGGCTAAGTCAACTATTGCATCTGGATTAAGGTCGCATGCATAAACTAATGCATCAGCAAGAGTTAATCGACCTTCTGCATCTGTGTTATTCACTTCAATAGTTTTGCCATTGGAGGCAGTAATTATGTCACCTGGATGCAATGCGGACCCGTTAACCATATTTTCACAAGCGGCGACTATAAAATGAACTTCTATATGAGCTGGTCTTATTTCTGCGATTGATCTCGCTGCTCCAATGACTGCAGCACTTCCACCCATGTCATATTTCATTTTTTCTATTTGAGCAGCTCCTACCTTGAGGTTGTATCCACCTGAATCAAACGTAAGGCCTTTGCCTATAAGAACTATCCTTTTTTCAACAGAACTGCTAGGCGTATAAGTTAAATGAATAAATTTGGGATCTAAATCAGAACCTTGTGATACGGCAAGGTAAGAACCCATTCTTTTAGCTTCACATTCTTCTCGATTTAAAATCTTTGCTTCAAGATTGTAATTCTTGGCTACTTCTAAAGCTTGGTTAGCTAATTCTGTTGGAGTGAGATCATTTGGAGGTGCTCCTACTAGTTCTCTTGCCAGTTCCACCCCAGAACAAATAGGATTTATTTCCTTTATTAGCTTGCTACTTGCTTCGGGGATACCTATAAGTTCAATTTCTTGTGGAAATCTAATTGGGTCTGGATTATTGCGAAAGCGCAGATCTTTGAAGAGTGAAAGCCTAATTGCTTCACTAACAATTTTGACAATTATTGAAGAATCAAAGGGTTCCCAGGGGAAAATAATCCCAGCTTTCCCTTGAGTCCCTAGGCTTTCCCGAGCTGCTTTTGAGGCAGCGTTACGAATATCTTCAAGCAGAAGTTTTTCAGGTTGACCTAGTCCAACTATGACTAATTTACTTGGGTTCTCTTGCATTAATTGAAAGGAAATCACTTCTCCTTTTTTTGCAAGGAAGTTTTCTTTATCGAGTGTCTTTGTCAGAGAAGCTGTATCTATGACTTCTTTTAATTGACTCAGTTGATTTTCATAATTATTTTCTAATAAACCCATTACGATAACTGAACCTTCCCAGTTATTGAGACCTTTTGCATTGATAGAAATTTTCATTTCATTTATTGGATGTATTAATGATGTTACTCATATTGAGGAGACAATTTCTTAAGTAAAAGGAGTTTGCCAACGAGTTCTTGTTTCTTTGTTAAAAGGAGGGAGCCATCTTTGAATAAGCTCTTGCTCTAATTTGCGTCTTGCGCGTGTTTCCCTTGGAACATCTGTCCAAAAACGAATGCTTAGCTGACTACTAAGACCAGCTTCATTTAGGCATGAAGAATACTTATCTAAGTAATGCTTACAATCATGCTCCCCTCTCCATCTTTGATCTGCGGCAATTGTTTCTCCTATATAGAGGAGTAGGTTATTTTTTCCATCATTGAATAGATCCATCACTACATAAATAGCCGCACCTTGATGGTATGACTTTGGTAAGCGCCAAAAACTTAGAGGCAGTGGAGTCAATTTTAATGGTTCAAATTTTTCGATTAAGACATGATTGAATTCATCGAACATATTTTTTTGCTTGTCGAAGGAATTGCTCTTGTTTAAAAACTTCTCTTGGTGTAAATAAACTTTCTCTTGCCATTTTTGGATTTCTTTTTTGCTTAGAGAAATATTTTGAATTGCAGGGGTTGATGTGTCAAAGACGTTATTAAAGTCAAAAAATTCACCCTGTCCTTTAGAGGTTTTCATTTTGAGGTAAATGGCGAGCTTTCTTGGAAAATGTGTGGTAATTTCCCTCTTTCGAAAAAATTGGATTTTAGGGAAGATAATTTATGTAAGTAGTTTGCTACTTCTGATTATGCAACTTAGCTTATCGATATCTTTATTGCTCTCCTTAAGGATTTTGGTTAGGTTTTTGATTGTTGGAGGAATTATTTAATATGACTTTTTTTGAATCTGAGATTGTACAAGAAGAAGCGAAGAGGCTTTTTATGGATTATCAGGAATTAATGAAGCTTGGTTCTGACTATGGAAAGTTTGATAGGGAAGGGAAAAAAATGTTTATTAATAATATGGAGACCTTAATGGAAAGATATAAGGTATTTATGAAGCGCTTTGAGTTGTCCGAAGATTTTCAAGCAAAAATGACAGTCGAACAGTTAAAGACACAATTAAATCAGTTTGGAATAACTCCTGAGCAAATGTTTGAACAAATGAACATGACTTTGGAAAGGATGAAATCTGAATTAGAGCAATCTTCTGATTAATTAAATGCCGTGTTTTTTAGATTGAAAGAGGTTGTTTCCTGATGGATAAGACTTTTGGTTCTTTACCTCCATGGCTTACAAGGGGTGTAGTAGATCTTTTCCCGCTTGAATCAAGTGATAATGCTCAAAATCTTGCTTTAAGGCTTGAAGAAATTTCGAAATCGAAAAAACCTTTAAGAGTTAAGTTGGGAATTGATCCAACTGGTAGTGATATTCACTTAGGCCACAGCATTCTTTTTCGTAAGTTGAGAGCTTTTCAAGATAAGGGGCATGTAGCGATATTAATTATTGGAGACTTCACTGCACAAATAGGTGATCCAACTGGAAAAAGTAAAACCAGGGTCCACTTAACTAGAGATCAAGTTGAGACGAATGCTTCAACTTATCTCGAGCAACTTGGTCTAGGTAAATCTCCTAATGATTCAATATTAGACTTTATGACACCTGGAAGATTAGAGATAAGACGAAATAGTGAATGGTTATCGAAGCTCGATTTATCTGAAATAGTTAACTTACTAAGCAAAGTGACTGTAGGACAAATGCTTGCAAAAGAAGAGTTTGGGAATAGATATTCATCAGGAGTGCCTATTTCTATTCATGAATTCCTTTATCCCATTCTTCAAGGGTATGACTCTTTTGCTGTAAATGCTGATATTGAATTAGGAGGAACTGACCAAAAATTCAATATTTCAATGGGAAGAGATATTCAGCGTCATTTTAATAAGCCTCCACAATTCGGATTGCTTCTCCCCATCCTGATCGGTCTTGATGGGGTTCATAAAATGAGTAAAAGTCTTGGGAATACTGTCTCTTTAAAGGAAGATCCCCTCTCCATGTATTCTAAATTAGAAAAGGTACCTGATTCTATCGTTAATAGCTACTTAGAGTTGCTAACGGATCTATCTCTCTCTGATCTTCCTGCTGAGGCAAGGGAGATTCAAAAATTAATGGCATTAACCATTACCTCCTCTTTTTGTGGTTTGCAGGCTGCTACTGAAGCTCAAAAAGGAGCCGCAACGCTTATATCAGGTATGAAAGATAATTTAATAGACATGCCAGAAGCTTCTATCGCTAAGATTGAATTTCCTGTTAAGGCATTTTATTTATTGAGTACCATTGGATTATGCTCCAGCAGTAGTGACGCTAGACGTAAAATTCAAGGTGGAGGTGTCCGTTTAGACGGAGAAAAAATTACTGATCCAAATCTGATTTTTCAAAATAAAAGCGATCTTGTTGGAAAGGTTTTGCAATTAGGAAAGAAAACTTTTAGACGTATTTCTTCCTAAATTAATTTGTATGCCTAATTCAATTAATCCATCAGAAAAAATTATTCTTGCCTTAGATGGTATGGATGGTAGTGAAGCGATCTCTTTGATAAAAAAAATCCCAAAATTGTCATGGACAAAAGTGGGTCTTGAATTATTTGTGCGATCAGGGCCAGAAATCCTTACTATTTTGAGAGAATATAATAAAAGAATTTTCTTAGATCTTAAATTTCATGATATTCCGAACACCATGGCAAATGTGTGTCGGCAAGCTGCTAAGAATGGTGCCGAGTTAATTACAGTCCATGCTTGCGCGGGTCGTCAAGCTCTCTTGGCAGCAAATAAAGCGGCTTTTGAAGGAGCTGTAGAAGGAGACTTCCCTCCCCCAACTTTGTTGGGGGTAACAGTTTTAACAAGCTGGCGATCTGAGGACTTTGCAAATGAGCTTGTATTAAACGAGACAATTGAGGAAAGAGTTGAATCAATGGCGGCATTATCTTTTAATTCTGGAATAGGTGGATGTGTTTGTTCCCCTTTGGAGGTGAGCAAATTACGTAAAAAGTATCCTTTACCTTTTGAATTAATTACTCCAGGTATTCGTTTGCCAGGAGAAAACTTTAATGATCAGGCTAGGGTGTTAACACCTGCAAAAGCAATTAATTTAGGTGCTTCTAAATTAGTAATTGGAAGATCTATTACTCATGCGGATAACCCTTGTGAGGCTTTTCAGAGAGTTTGTGATAATTTGATTTCTTTTTAGCGAGAATCACCGATTTTCGGCTCTATCCCTTTTAAGAGCCTATTTATATTTGCTCTATGCCTCCATAAAACCATAATCATTGAGATAAATGCTACTGACAAATAGGCATAAGAAATATTACCACTATCAAAACTTATTAACATTAGAATAGGAAGACTAATAGCAGCAACCACACTTGATAATGAAACTATTTTACTGACTGAGAGAATACTGAGGAAAATTCCTAAACATGCTAGGCCGACTGGCCATGATAATCCAAGAAATAATCCAAGACCAGTTGCCACGGCTTTTCCACCTTTCCACTTCAACCATATAGGCCATATATGTCCTATTAAGGCAAACAAGCCAGCGAAAACTTGCCAACTATCCTCAAGATGGAAAATTTTGGCTATTAAGATGGGAGCCATGCCCTTGAAAACATCTGCAAGAAAAACTATCAGAGCAGGTTTTTTGCCTACATTCCTTAAAACATTTGTTGCCCCAGTTGAACCTGAGCCAATTTCTCTTAAGTCAATATTGGCTAACCATTTACCTGTTATGTAACCACTTGGGAAAGATCCTAGAAGGTAGCCAATTAATAAAGAAGTTATGCCTAAGAACAATGAATGGGAAGTCATTAGATTAATTCCTCTTCGGAATAAATCTCTTCTGGACTAGCTGCAAAAGCAAGCCATATAGGAAATTGAAGGATAGGGATATCAATTGATTGTTCGGCAGCATCAATTAAAATTAATGGGACATCACCTCTCTCTTCAAGGCGATCTGCTTTTTCTACTAACCCATCGCCTCTTTCAAAAAGCATAATCCCACTATTTGGTCCAAAATCTTCTCTCCCTAGACCTAAGGCATCTTGCAGACCCCTCCTCCATTCTCCGAGTCTTTCTGGTTGACTTGCTAAAATAAGAGTCTGGAAGCGATCGCCATATAGTTCACCTAGAATAGCCACTAATGCAGCTGCTACAAGGATGTTTTTCGACCTATTCCCTCTGCTAGGTTGAGCGCCTCTTCCGCCCATGCTGAAGAACCAATCGGACAGGACTTCAATATCTTTAGATTCTAAGCTTCGACGAAATTTCCATGCGTCAGCATAAAAATCAGGTTGTTCTAAAAATTGATCTAGGCAGTCTCGAATTAATTCCTCATCAGGTTTAAAAGTATCTGCTACAGGATTGGTTGATTGTTCTACTACTTCTTTTTCAGGGGTGAGATTAGTTACTTTGTCTAATGGAGAAGGTTTGACTATTACTGGTTCGGCAACTAGTTCCAATTGTTCTGCAGATTGAACTAGGTCTTCAAAAGCTCCCGTTAGGTAGTCTTTAAATCCTTTAAGTCTACGAGCAATTGCATCTGACTGCCCAGGGAAGGAACTTTTTAACTCATTTTCTATTTGTCCTTTCCTTTTTGTAAGTTCTACTATTTCATTTTTTAATGTATTACGCTTTTTTATAAGCTCTTCTAGAGCAATGTTTATAAAAGGCTCCAACTCCTTACTAGTCTGATTTTGATCATTGGTATTGAGAAGATCTATTACTTCTTTAGGAGATGAATTATCTAGATCTTTTTCTCTATTGTATATGTTTTCAGTTTTTCCTTTTTGAGTAGAATCTTTGAGCCCTGTTTCTTTTTCGTCATCGTTTGATGATGAGGTGTCTTTTAAAGATTTGTTCTTATTGATTGAGGGTGAAGTTTCTTGCATTTATCTTTTTGTAAGTGCTTAGTTTTTTTGGATCTCAAGATTGCCTACTCTTAATTTTAATTGTTGTTCAAGTTCATTTTTATTAAACAGAATAGGTAGAAGGTGAGGACTTGCTTCTTCTCTGAAATAAAAGAAACCTGGTAATAGAGGGAAGAAAATTCGCCATGCAATCCAACTTTTAAAGGGGAAACGTCGTATCTCCTTGCTAAATTGTAAAACAACTAAATCTTCTTTTGTAAATTGTAATCTCAAAGTGAAAGATTGAAGTAGGAGGAATAACCCGAAGCTACTAATCACTATTGTCGGCCAAGGACTTAATCTAAATAACAGAAGGGTTATACCAAAGAGAATTATCAAAATGGGAAGTTGATATGAAGGTGAAAGAGTGACCTCATTAGAGAGGTTTGTTTGATTTGCTTTAGCCATCATCCGAATAAAATTTGAGTTAATAAAACATCCATTAAGGACACTGTTACTAGGGTCATTACGACGGCCCCAGTGGTGCTAGTACCTACTTCTTTGGGCCCTCCTTTTGTTGTTAGGCCCCATCCGCAGGCAATTACACCAATCTGAAGTCCAAATATTAGGGCTTTTATTAGCATGAATGGAAGATCACTAAGACTTAACCATTCCCTAACTGAAGTCCAAAAAACCTCTGGAGGGATTTGGTAAAGCGCTGTGCTACTAACTTGACCGCTCCAAAGAGCTACTGTGAAAAATAGCAGACATTGAATTGGAGCCATAATTACCATTGCAATCAATCTTGGGACTACTAGATACTCCACAGGGTCAGTCTTGAGCATTGTGATTGCGTCAATCTGCTCTGTAACTTTCATTGTCCCAAGTTGCGCGGCATAAGCAGTTGCAACTTTTCCTGTTAAAAGTGTTGCAGTGAGTAATGGTGCTATTTCTCTTGCCATGCCAATGGCTAACAACCCTCCCACTTGAGATCCAACTCCTTGTCGACTTAACTCTGCAGCAACTTGGATATTGAATACGGTACCAGCAGCTATTCCTGTAATCAGGACAATTAAAAAGCTTCCAGGCCCAGCTTCCATAAGTTGTTCTGATAAGTCAGTTATATTTATCTTCCCTTTTGCAGTTGCATTTACGGCCTGACCTCCTACCAAAATGCTCTGAAAAAGTCTTTTAATACATCTAGGTATTTTCATAAATGATTAGTTTGAAATTGGGATTCATTATTTTTCCAGCCTCTCATTATTAGTAGACCAAAAGTTATAAGTAAAGAAGGTATTAGTCCCATGCAAATCCTTATGGTGGTAATGGCACTGGAAGGTTGCAATAAACAATTCTCTACATCTAAACATTGATTTGAAGAGATATATCCTGCAAATGATAGAAGCAAGCCAAGCATTTGAACACTAAGACCAATACCTATTTTCTGAATTAATACCATCCAAGCCGTATATATACCAGCTGGTTTTTCAGGATCAGCATCAATGGCATCTGGAAGTAATGACCAAGGGATTAAATAGGCTGTTGAGGCACCAAAACCTATTACTACAATTGTTATTAATAAAAATATCATTTTAAGAATGTCATAATAATCTTTAATTTCGTAGAGATTGGCTGTGAAATTATATGAAAGAGGAGGCAATATAATTGTTATTAAGCATGCTAAAATCCATATCTTTGCCCCCCAGTACAGGGCTTTTACTCTTCCAAATTTATTAGAATATAAACTCCAAAATTGAAGTCCTAATAACGCACTTATTTGAAAAGGGATAGGTATCCATTTTGAGATTTCGGTTGGCACTCTCATCACTTGTTCAAGATATATTATAGAAACTGTTTGCATTAGTTGAAGACCACACCAAAGAAGAAGATAAAGAGAAATGATCCTAATAAATAACTTGTTTTTAAGGATACGTTTTAGTTGAAATTTGAAAGGCTCAGATTGCGGCGCTGGTCTCCTTGCCTTCTTTGCAAATGGAGCAAGTCCCCAACAAGAGATCAATGTCGCCAAAGTGGCTATTGAGCCTGTAATTCTGCCCATGGAGACATATCCATGATTGCCTGATGATAGAAGTCCAGCTGCAACAATAAGGCCACTTAAGCCTGCCAAAATAGATCCTGTAAATCTTGCGGCATTTAGTCTTGTTCTTATAGCAGTATTTTGAGTTAGTTCAGTTGAGAGTGCTGCGAAAGGTAAATTTACGCTTGTATAAGCAGTCATTAATAAAATTGTTATTGCTATGTAATACAGCGTTTTTTGCATCGTGCTACCTGGAGGAATCCACCAAATAGCAGCAAGACTTATTCCAAGAGGAAATGCACCTGCAATCATCCAAGGTAATCTTGGACCCCATCTTGATTTTGTATGATCGCTCAACCAACCAATAATTGGATCATTTATGGCATCCCAAATTTTTATAACCATTAACAATGAACCAGCAATAAAAGCAGGTAATCCCGCGGCACTTGTAAAAAATGGGAATAGATAAAAACCAAGTTGAGTAGCGGCTAATCCCGTTCCAGCATCTCCTAATCCATAGGAAATCATTAATTGCCTTCTTTTCGCCTTGTTTAGAAATTTTGATTTGGATATTGTCAATCTTTTATTTGGGGGAGTACAAGGTCATAATGGGTAAGTGCTTAAATCTTAAACAAATAGCCATGAACTAATGGCTTTGTTTTTTT
>CETG01430881.1_pt1 | contig 26769 bp, 47 predicted proteins | sample 361471 | NCBI WGS metagenome assembly CETG01 (sample SAMEA2622696, study PRJEB7988) | marine metagenome | isolation source: saline water (ENVO:00002010), including | reverse complement strand
TCTGAGAATTTTATCATAATGTCGTCAAAGTTTGGATTAGTTTGTCTTTCTCCTACTTTCTTAATCCAACTATATATAGTTTCTTTCAGCATATTTTTATCTACTTTTTTTGTTCCTCTCTGAGAACTTTGTAAATATCTGCCTTGATGTCTGGATTTCCACCACACAAAGCTATAGCGAGTGATGTGTTTAAGGTTTTCATCGCACCTTTCCTATCACCCTCTTCTAACTTTCTAATAACTCTATTAAATAGTGGTCTATACTGTGGATATTTTTTATAGAGTTTTTTTACACTCCCTATAAAAGATTCATTCATCTTCTGTTCCTTTTTTTGTTGGGGCAGACTCTACAAGGATTATCGAAATAGTAATCTTTTACTTTTTCACAATACCTCATTTGACGGACTACCCCATTTTTAACATCAAAACAGTTTGAGTTCTTTAATACATCACCACATTTTTTTTCGTCAACTTTTTCCATAATACCTATATCTATATAGAAGACATGAAATCACTAGCAAGTTGATTTGTTTTAGATTTACTAATACCTTTGGTTTTTTTCTTCGAATTCTTTTTAGCAATCTTTTTCTTGACAGCCTTCTTCGCTTTTTCCCAAGGAATCATTTCATAACCTTTTCCCCAATCACCTATGCCCAGATTGACATAGAAGGCAGTGTCGAAATAATCAATCTGTGCATCAGAGTTATCGTAAAATTTTCTCGATGACCCAAATAATATTATCTCTAGAATTTCTTCAAACAAATTTTTGTGAGGGCCTTCTGGCAGATGGTATCGGTTAATTGATGTGTGACAGTCAGGTCTGAACCTATTTACGTAACTGAAGTCATATGGAGACTTTAGTATATTCACATGGACAGATGAACCACGTTCTCGTCTAACAGAGAACTTTATCTCTGGGAATTTTTCTTTCAAAGCGTTTCGAATTTCCTTAACCTGTTCAGTAGTTATCCAAGCCATTTCAATCTCCTTTTAGTTTCTGGGGCCTTCTTTCTCACCCCTACGATCTGATCTTAACATATGGCCAGAAAAAGTCAATAGTTTTTTAAAATTATTTTTTATATTTCGTTATTATATGTTCCTCCACTTGAACCATATCCCCAACCAGTATGGCCATCCGTAAATCCACCAGCACCAGTTGATGTTCCGTATCCACAACCACTTGGAAGCAAGTTTTTCCATTCTAAACCAAATCCACATGACTTCCCAGATCCAGTTCCTTCAAAGACCATATCACCATACCCTTCAGAACACCCATTACCATAACCACTAGAAGTTGCTCCCAATCCATATCCAAAGTTAAAACCACTTCCATTGGCTCTACCATAACCTTCACCGTATTCGTAATTTGATTCATCAGTCATCATAATAATCCACACCAGAACCTTTCGCTACCCCAGCACCACATCCATCTTTTTCCCATTCATCACCGTAGAGGTATGTCTCACACTTTGGAAGTGGATGATATCCGTCTGGGCGTCCTGTTCCGTACCCTACTGAATTTCCGTCACCCCAACCAATGTATTCAATATTGTCATCATCGTCACATATTGGATTAAATATATCCATATCAAACCTCTTCCATATAGGGAACTACATCACATTCGGGTTCATTCAAATATCCTGACCCTATGGCATTACCTCTTCCAGTACCTGTATGGATATATCCTATGGTGTAAGAGAAGTATTCATAATACCCTTCACCGCAAGATAATCCTTCACCTGAGTAATCTTCAGAATATTCTTCACCAGAACCTAGAGCAGAGCCTCCGCCATAGGTTGAGAATATTCCGTCATACCAACCCACTTTCCCCAGTTCAATCACTGGAGTTCTCATGGGAGTATTCTGTACAGGAATAAATAACGTCTTTTGCGTATTCTGTAAGTGGGCCCAATTCTTCCCAACCATTTAATACCTTGTATTCTTCTGGAAGCATTACAGTGCTTTCTGTTGGATTTGACATACCATTTACAGATAAGTCTGAACAGTCAACTGCCCCAACCCATCTTCGAATTCTTCTAGAATTCTCAAGGACAAGTATATTACCTTGTGCTCCAATGTTGGATAGTTTTCCAACAAAGACACCTGCCATATTAGAACGAACTAATATGTATTTACCTAAAAACTTCTTCACCCAACTATTTTCGATTTCATTATTTTCCATCATAATCCTCATTTATATTCATTAAGTCTAGAAATGCCATTCCAAAACACAGGAAGCATAACAAGAAACAGTTCATACTCACAATCAATAAAAATACATTCATTACAAATCCTTTTGATAGAATGGGGGTGGCGTAAACCACCCCCATATGAGAGTGAAAGGATGCACTAAAAGGAGTGCTTTACTCGGTGTTTGTTACGATGTTCCTAAGTTGTGTAAGAGTGAGAGGAGAGAGAACATTGGAAACATCTTCACCGATTCGTGATATATTTTTTCTAGTTGTCGTCACCCACCATAATGGCATCGCTAACATGTTATCCTCATAAGTCAGTAAACTTTTAGGGTACCACACGTTATCTAATAGGAAAGCTTTCTGCGTTTCCTTTTCTGATCTCTCTCGCAGTTGGTCTCGACTTATCGGTAAGACTACGTAGTGTTCGACCTTGTTACTTGCTTTTCTTTTCTTTGGTATTACATGTACAGTCATAATATTATTCCTCTTTTCAATTACTCAGTTATTTCCTCAAAAGAAGCAGTTGTACTCACTTCATTTTTCACTAAATCATCTTCACTCATTTCCTCAATGGCAGAAACTTTTTTAAATAAGTCCATGAAACTCATTTTGGTTAAACTATCAAACCTGTTCAAGTTCAACTCAATTGACTTCTGAATATTTCCGAAAATGCTATACGCTTTCATTATGAAAACTAATCTTCTTGTTGTAATTAAATCACTCAATACCGCCTCATTGTAAGATGTTCTTGTTATACCTGCCCAAGTAACTAACTGGTCTATCAAAGTTTCCATGTCTTCAATATCATCAGGGGTTTCAGTTTCTAGACTTTCCCAGTACTTGGTCAAAATTTTTATTTCAGTTGCCTTCTTTGGATATACTTGTTCTACAGTTACAGGGAATCTTTCAAGAAATGCTTCGTTTAGGAAACCAGTTCCAACAAACTTTCCATGTTCATCACCCTGACCTTTTGTGTTAGCGGTAGCAAAAACTTGAAAACCGTCAGAAGGTTTTACAAACTTGTTTATCTTCTTTAGGAATACACCCTTACCTTCAAGGATAGGTTGAAGGCACATAATCTCATCAGATGCTAAATCAATCTCATCAAGAAGTAACACAGCGCCTGTTTTCATTGCTTTTACGACCGGACCGTCAAACCAGATAGTCTGACCATCAACCAAACGAAAACCACCCAGTAAATCGTCCTCATCGGTACGACAAGTGATATTAACACGGTACATCTCACGTTTATTCTTCGCACAAGCTTGCTCCACCATCATCGTCTTACCATTACCAGACAATCCAGTGATAAAAATAGGATAGAACATCTTAGACTTGATAACTTGGTCTATTGTTTTATAGTCACCCCATTTCACATAGTTCTTATCCGCTTCTGGAACATAACTAACTTCTTGGTTTTCATCCACAACTTTTTTAGTTGCCTTAGTTCCTTTTGCTTTTTTAGGCATTTTAACTTTTTCACCTTTCACCTTTTTGGTACTTTTTTTACTAGTTGATACTGACGCAATGTAGTCTTCGAAGACTGACATTTCTGGAATCTCAAACTTACCATCACCAAATTTAACAACATTCTCAACACTCCAAAGAGTATAAATCATATTATTGATTTGCGGTTTTGATAATTTTGGATTTAATGTTGAAGCAATATCCACTAGACCTTTTTTAGAATAAACATCTAATGGGAAAGCTGATTTATACAAAACATTTACGAACTCTCTAAACCTGTTTAATTTTTCCTCTCTCATAACAATCCTCTCATTTTTTAGGTTTCTTACTTAACCATTCGATCTTGATCATAACCAATATGACAACACTTGTCAATAGATTTTATGAAATAATATCAATAAATTTTGATAAAAGTAATTTTTCATTATTTTTAGCAATACCTTTTTTATTGAAATTGCTTTTTAAATCATCTACACTTTTTGGTATCTCTTTGTCTTTCTTTATACTTTTCGCAACATCTTCATATATACTAGTAAAAGAGAAAGTGTAGTGATGATCATATCCGTTCCAATTTTCTAAAATATCTATGGTATCTTTTGTAGTCTCGAAACCATAATACCCCCTGTTTGTTATATTAAAACCTATTATGTTCCCTCCGACAACTTTTTTATAAAATTGTAAAATGTTTTTTAAATCATCAACATCCGCAGTTCTATAAATAGATTTAGTTAAAGGGTCATAAGAAGACAACTTTGTCACCATCCCATCTACCCCTCTGATTGATGCACCATTAGAGGCACCATCAGTTAATGTTATAGTATTCAAAATATCAATGTTTTCCTCTTCTTTGAATCTTAATGCTATTTGCCTCATCAATAGAACACTATCAATTAAAGGAGTTCCAGAATTTGGTCCATCGGCATTGAAACCTGCTCTGAATTTTTTAGTTTTAAAAAACATATATGTAGCCATGAAGTCATGTTGTTTGAGAGTTTGTTCATGACTGAACCATTCTCTTAATAGAGGAAGATATTTCATTTCTAAATGTCTTTTTGAACCACAATTTTTATACTTTATTTCAGTGTCATATGTTGAACACTTACCGTTACCAAATCCCATAACTTTATATTTGATACCAACTTTCCTACAAAAGTCTACTAGAATTAATGCTTGCTTAATAGCACCCTCAAATTTATTCCACTCCTGCATAGAACCGGAACAATCTACTAACATAATCAACCCATGATTCTTACCCTCTGGAACTATCTTTTTTGTTTTGAAGATTCTATCATTCCAACGATAGGAGTGTAGAAGTCTTTCATCAATCACACCTGTGTCTTTTTTCTTAACTCTCTTTGCAATATTAGCAGACTTCTTACGATTAAAATCTAAAACCATCTTAGTGATACTTTGCTTATTTGCTCTTTGGAACTTTTTATATTTTTTATTCCACTTTTTATACTCTTTTTCGTTGTACATAATTTTCACCTCTCACTATGATCATAACGCACTAATTAAAAATTGTCAATAACCTTTTTAATATCCTTGAGATTCACACCTTTCCATCCATTTCTTAATGTCTTTCTCTATAGATTTCCAATCATCATAAAAAAATTCTTCTTCTATTATAGGTAAATCTAAAGAAGATGTGACAGGTTCCCTGTAGTAATTTCTATCCCTATCTTCGTTGAAATTTAATTTGTCTTCATTCTCTCTGAAATTTTTATCAGTTTCTGATAAAGGTTGATCTTCATTAAAATTATTTTGATTAGAACTTCCTTCAGAATTACTTTCTTCATCACTAGGTTTGTTAATATCGTTCCAAAAATCTTCATCATCCCCATCGGAAGATGCGGAACCATCTTGGTATTCTGATTTATCAGATTTTCCAGACTGCTCTTTAGACTCCTCACCATCCCCTTCAGAATCGTCAGAAGATTCGCCCATTAAATCATTAGGGTCACCAGTTTCGGATTTTGGGTCATCTCCATCCTGCTTCTCCTGCTCTTTCTCTTTCATTTCCTCTTTACAGTATTCAAAAAGTTTTTCAGCTAGAGTTACAACATCATCCCAAGTTTTGAGATTGTTCATCTCTTCAATATACTTTCTTTCATCTTCTTTGAATCTCATTCCAGATTCTATCTCACCAAGTTTGAATCTTATATTCAACCTGTCAATTAAAAGCATATCTTGTTTCTCTTTATCAGTCTTTTCACGAATACCGAACAAATCCATGTCATAAAGTTCCTTATATCCTCTTTTAAAAGAAGACTTCAATCCTGGAAATTTATTTTGTATCATTTTCTCAATTCTTGCATCTTCAACAACATTTAAGAAAGTTTTAAAATTTGCACCTCTATCTTCGGTTGAATCGTGCCAACCTTGTTTTGGAGTGTGGAGTGCGTGAGAAACTTCATGACCAATCAAAAGGTCATAAACATTTTCTGAGACATTGGCAAACTCTGGTAAAAATAAAGTTCTTGAGTCAAGATCAAAGCTTGCTGTTTTAGCATTTGGTGAATGTATTATGGATATGTTTTCCTGAGACATTAATTTCCCAACAATATCTTTATAATCTAAATTTTTTTTCGGTGACATAAAAACTCCTCTCTATTATGATCTTAATATAATATTGGAGTTGTGTCAATAGGGATTTTTAATTTTTTCAATTATTTTTTTCGTGGTATCATTTACTACATCTATTATAATGTCATTCTTTTTTGGGTCTTTCACAGTTTCCCAAGTGATGTTTATATCAGCATTCGTATATAGAGAACCGTCATTTGAATATTCGTGTTGATTTGCAGGTTTGGTGAATTGTAGGGAATTTGAATCATCTCTTGTGAATCTTTTTAAATGAATTAACAATCCTTGTCGTTCTTCTTTAATCCAATGAACTTCATCCTTTTCGTAACTGTCATATCTAACATCAGTAACAAATGCAACATCACCCTCATAGGTTGAAATTCTTCTATCTAATTTTTCAATCCAATATCGACCATTGGTTTGTTTTCTTTTCAGACTACCATACCAAACTAGAAACTCTCTGAATTGTGTCTTATCTTCTGTTAAATCAGTCCACACATTTAAGTCGCACATTTTATACAAAAACTCATCACAGTCATTTTTCAAATCTGAAGCTAAAGCAAATTGTTTAGAAGTGTAACCTTCAATATACAAATTTTGCATTAATAAGTCACATAGGAGATTTTTACCTGAACGTGCAACACCACTTATACCAACAACAATCATAACAAAACCTTTTTATAAGTTTACGGAAGATACAGGATTCGAACCTGTGGTGGACGTTAATCCACACTTGCTTTCCAAGCAAGCACCATAAACCACTCGGACAATCTTCCGTTCTCTAATTTATATTTATAGACTGTGGAAACCTAAATTATTCTCTTTTTCGAAAAACTCATTACTATAAGGTTTAACTGAAACACTGCTGCTTGACGAATATCCTTTAGTGTATCTAGATAATAAAAAAACAAAAGGTGGCGCTTTAGTCTCTGTACCAAACCATTTTTTAGGTTTAGCTACCCACATGATTAGTTCTTGGTCTTTCATATGAACCCAAGTTGAAAATTCCACATCAGGTATATTTGAGAACCTAGAAGTGAATATATCGGACCGACTTGAAACTCTATGTTCTAATAAACTCCCCAAAACATTTGTATCAAAAGGTTTTAACATTTGTATCTCCTTATTGATTTTTTTATCAAATCATTCCACATTCTTTGTTTTTCTTGTTTATTTGCTTCATGCCACATTTCCCACCATTCATAATTGGGTCTTATATTATGAACCTCTTTATGTAAATCGGAAATTTCTTCTTGGTCAAAAGTATAATTTTTATAAGACATCATTACCACCAATTTAAGATATGTTTAAATTGCTCCATTTTTTCAATTTTTCTCTTTTATCTAAAGCATATTTATTTATCTGATTTCGATTTATCAGTCCATACTCTTCTAGAAGATTAATCATACACAAAACATCACCCACTTCTCTAGCTAGACTGCCAATTTCCTCATCATTTCTACCAAAACGAATAACTTTTGAAGCTTCCACAGAAGCTTCAGAACACTCTTCCATAAAAATTACTAACAACTCTTCTTTTTCGTCAATACTAACATCATTCATAATTAACTCCCATTATAAATATTAGAAATGGATACTTTATTTTTATTTGCTCTAATTGTTAAACATGCTTTTTGTGATTTATACTTACAGTTTAAAAAAGTCCCACTTGATAAAACTAAATATATAGGTGAATGTCATTTACACTATTTCGATCATGCACTATTCACTTTCATAATTTCATATTTGTTTCTCGTCCCTCTTGAATATTGTTTTATATTATCAGGTATAGATTACATTTTACATTGGCACATAGATTGTATTAAAACTAAAGTTATGAAATTTTTAAATATTTCTAAAAGTTCATTAACTTATTGGTTATTTCAAACTTTTGATCAGATTTTACACTACTCGACATATTTACTGTTAGTGTATATTTCATCTTCACCTCAACACATCTTTAAAAAATTGATTTCTTACTTTAACTAATCTTTTCAGTTCGCTACATTTTGGGTATGCTTTTTTTAGAAATCTATATCTATCGTCTTTAATTCTTGTAAATCTTAATTTATTAAAATTGGTCAAAAATATTGCCCACCCTCGTCTAGTGTAGTATATACTCAAATCAAACTCTCTCATAACTTTAAAGAATTCTGCTCGTTCTTCTCTATCAGTTATAACTATAACTTTCTTACCATCTTTACAATACTCAGAGATTTTTTTGAGCACTCCTAGATTAGATTTTGAAAAGAGTTCTTTTTTCTTTTCAGGTTTAAGTAAGGCTATTTTTTTCGATAATTTTGCAAAAAAGGTTGACGGTTTCATTTTCTTAAAAATATTAAATCCTCATCTGAGGAAAGTCTTTTGTTAATTTGTCCAGGTGTTAATTTTTCACCATTAAATAATTCCACACCTTGGTCTCTAAAAATCTCTTCAATAAATTCTATACAGTTCCATTTACTTTTATCATCAATGTTCTTTTTCTTATAGAAAAAAAATAAAGTTCTGAAAAAATCATATTTCTTATTCTTATTTTTAAAAATAAAATGTAAAGTTTGTCTCAGGTCTTTAATATTAGGAGTGTTTTTATGTATTCGAACATCTTTATCTTTACAATACTCTTTTAATGAAAAAAATTGAACACCATTAAAATTTACTTCGGCTATAACGCCTCTATAATTATATTTATTTATATAGAAGGCAACGTGATTCCATTTAGACCAAGTGAACAGCTGAATCAATCTACTAAAAAAAGTTTTTTGTGATACTGTTACAATTGCATATTCCATATAATTATTTATAATACAACTTTACCTTCTGATATCAATCTCTGTCGATTCTTTTCATGCTCGTCTTGAATTTCTTTTTTACTTTGCCCTAGATACCTAACAGCATGACCTTCCGCACATAAAAGGTCACCACTTGTCCCTGCTAAATCATATACAACAAAATCTCCAAGGATTCTTCCAAATTTTCCTCTAATATCTTTCACACTTCTCAGAACAATATCATCACTCATTGACAATATCTCTTCAAGTCTTTTCTTAGCAACAAGACCGAAAGCCTTTTCAACTTTGTCCTTAGTTCTTGATTCTGGTGCATCAATACCGTAAATCCTGATCCTTTGGTTCTTCATCCATATACCAAAACCCAAATCTATATCAACATCAACGGTATCACCATCAACAACTTCTATGTTTGCAACTTTATATTCGTACAATCCTTATCCCAATTCGTTTAAACTACCATTCCAATTCTACAGATTCACCAGTCAGTTTAACATAAACCATAACTGGGAATGCTAGTAAGAAAAATATAACTGCTGCCAGAAAACCAGCAACTTCAATGTAAAAACCCATTAACTTTAAAAAAAACTTTTTCATTTAAAAAACCTTTGTAAATCTGTTTTCATAACATTACTTTTAGACCAATCTGTTTCACCAAAAACTTTTCTTTTATATTTTTCAACATTCTTTTTATTATGTTCTATCTCATCGTAACAGAACTTCGGCTTCTCATCAACAGATCCCCATGTACATCTACCACTAGCATTCTTTTCCCAAGATTGTATTTGCCATTCCAGATCACCATTTTTTGGATAGTCTCTATTCCACCCATATTCGGATAAAATATTTTCAGCTTTCCTTGTTAGTGGGAAAATATATCTGAACATTCTACCCCTAACCCTTTTCATTTTCTTCGATTTTAGAAAATCAGGAGTTAACCAAAATATTTTAGGTTTACCAGAAAATTCAGCATTCTCTTTACAAAGTTTACTAGCTGTTCTTGGATGTATCTTTTCACCCGTTTCTGACATATAAACATCAGTCCAATACTTACCACCATAATAGAAGTTGGATGCTTGATAAACATACCCAACTTTACCCATTATACCGTCAGCCATAGTATAGAGGAAAAGTTTTCTATCTTGATCTTTATTTAGATTCCTGTCTCTTGTTTTCAACCAATTAACAACACTCTTGATCATTTGTGATTCGGAATTTTTAGGTAAATCGTCAGACATACACATTTTACCAATCTCATAATAATCACCAGATTCAAATTCATGATTATGGAATATTTTTCTAATAGTACCTTTTGGTTGAGTACCCCATCCAAGAGTAATAGCTCCAACCATACTATCGTCGAGAAAAACACCTAACCAATGTTTTGTCAATACTGGGAATACTGGCGAGTAATGATACTTTTGGACAAACGTGTAGACGAACTCTTTTGACACTTCTTCAATTGTGAAGTTAACTTTTTTTAGACTCATAATAATATTATATCACACACCACCGACTAATACAATCTTACAGATATGTTCCAATCTTTCGATATGTTCAAATGCTTCCCACGGAGTTTCTGCAATGGAGACAACCCCATGACCTTTAATACCTACAATGTCACATTCCAAAGAACCGTCACTCTTTAGTCCTAAATTTTCGTGACATCTATCTGCTAACTCTTGAGATATCGGTGGTACATCTGGAACAGACTTTCCAACCTTTGTATATCTCCCTAACTCAGGGAACTGTAAAACAAGTTTATCCAACTCTATACCTTTGTGCAGTGCAGCTACAGTATATGTTGGGTGTAAATGAACGACAACTCTACTACAATCACCTGATATATTTTTCTGAATACCATAGTGAAGGGGAGTTTCACCTGACGGTTCTAAATTAGAAGATAATGCTGTATGTTCCATAACTAGAAATTTCTCATAGTCTTTGTATATGGAAACTTTCTTCCACATATCAGGGTCAAGCATTGGTTTTCTAATACCACTGGGAGTAATCCAGAAGTGTTCTCTGTCTCTATTTCGGACAGATATATTACCATCTCTTGAAGTTATCCAATTGAGTTGGTATGCTTTCTGCATTAACTCACAACAAGTTTTTAACATTACCGATTATCCCATTTCATTTTGATTGTATAAACTACAACCATAATAATAGTGAACCACCAAAATAAAGTCAACACTATCCAGTTTTTGAAGAGTGCTTTATCAACATCCTCTGGTGTCATCTCTAATCTTTTTATCATATCATTTCTGATATCTTGTTTTATAAAAAGTTGCCACCTGAGAAACAATCCCCAAATGACAATATTCAAAATGTAATATTCTATAAAAGTTTCCATTAGAAAGGAATCTCCTCTTCCAGAAATTTGTTTGCTGCTTCTCTAACTTCTGCCAAATTTCTATATTGACCTATAATTTTAGAATCTCCAGCAATACCATCTGCTTTATGAATTAATACAAAACATTCTTCACAACCAACTATTGGAGCTGAACATTCAACAAATAACTTCCCAACGTCAGTTTTTCCTAAAAATAAAACCATCACTTAAACCTTAAATAAAATATATGTGGATTCCTGCTCATCTAATGCGCCATCCATTGGGAAAAACTTCTCAGGTTTCATTCCGGAAAGTTCATATGCTACAGTTTCGCTATGAGTTGAAGCTTCAAACATATCCACAATATCTTGTTTCTCCACCATTAACATGTTAGCTCTTGGTGAATCTGAAGACCCAATATCTAAAAAATGAACGTATACATATATGTCATCATCTTTTTTAGGCATTTTAAACTCTACCTATAATACACTGTCCAATAATAATTCTGATCATCCACATTAACTTTTTCAGTATGACTATTGAATTCTTTATAATAATCATAATTTTTATTCTGAAGAGAAATCATCTTGTCAAAATCTTTTTCTTTATAACAAGATAATTCAAAAACCTCTCCACCAGAAACATCTAAAACTGTGTGATGAATCTTTTCCCAAATTTGATTAACTAATTTTGAATCTCTCATCTTAGCTTTCAAAGACCTTAAAAATTCAAATGGAATATACCCATTAGTTTTTCTGTTATATTTTCTACAACGAGAGCATGAATAATATTGTCTTCCAGATACGAAATCTCCATTTTGAAATTCAATACCGCAGGTTTCGCAATTAGTTATCATTTCTTCCCCCCACCATCATTACCAATACCACTTTTCATTGCTGCTTCTAAATTTTTCCTAAGAAGGTCCATATTTTTTCTAGAACTTCTCATTCTATAGTATTGTACTATAACATTAAAAACAAAAAAAGTAAAATCATTAAGCAAATTCGCTAAATAAATAATTAAAAACAAACTCAGTAAATCAAATTCCATCATAAATCCTTTATCCGTGTACCTAAAGCTTCTATATAAACATTAAGTTTACTAATACTATTATCCACACTAACTTTCATTAGTTTAACGCCGCCATCACCAATATCTTTTCTCATTTTTCTAATATTGTTGATATCAGTTTTCTTCCAAACGTTTATCATACGTTTAATCCCGATATTACTGGGATTAATATTCTCAATTAAAGATGGGTTTTTAACAATCAAAAGGTCAAAAAGTCTATAAAGATAAGCTGTGAAATAACTATGCTCGGTTTTCATTTTAATTAACATTTTATATTCTTGAGTTGAGGATAACCCAAATTTCTCCATATTCTTAGCCTTTTTGATTAAATCTTTTTCCAAAGAAATAGATACATCAATATCTTGAGCGAATATTTCTGAAATATATTTTTTAATTGACCTTTCTTCCATTTCTATCAACCTTATCATCTTTAGAAAGTTTACACTTGTTGACTTTTTTTCTAACTTCTTCCCTATCAGACCACTCACAATAAGTATAACTAACTTTAATTGGCACAATAACTCCTACTTCAATATTTCCTTCAACATTCTCTTCTTATCAATCATCTCAAAATATTTTTTTCTACTTATGATTGACATTCTCAATTTAATATAGTGTACATTTGATATTTCTATTATATTATAACCTATCCTATTGTTTCTGTAAAGTATTTTTTTATCTATCGGATCTATACTCAAACTTTCATCTAGATAATGTATTTCATATCTTATCTGAAGTCTTGGATTATCCTCAATATACTTCTTAAATTTACCTTGACTTGAAACTTTTGTTTCTGTGATGTTAATATCAATATCCAAGTCTTCAATATTTTTAACTATGTGTTCTACAAGCTCTTTTTCCAGTTGTTGAACTTCCTTCGAAAGATTTTCCTTAGAACCCTCCATTAAAAATCCTTAGTGATATATTTTATCCACACTTTTGATGGATACTTATGTTTATCATAAAACTTTCTAAAATATAATATATCTCCTTGAACATAGACATTCTCTACTGGGGTTTGAAACTCATCATCCAGAAAAACTTCCACAACATATTGATTTAATATTTTAAAGGGTAAAACTACAGTTTCATCTTCATTTACATATCTATCAATCAACATTATAGGTTTCATAATAGTATTTAGGAGTGGGGATATCCCCACTCCAATTATGAGTTTATTGTGACAGTTGTTCGAATAAGGCTAAGGCATCATCTGGGTCAGATACTACTTCCTCAACCGTACCCGAAGATGAAGAAACTTGAACATCTTCAACTTCAACTACCTGTGTTGCGTCATTATTTTTTGTTACTGTTTGACCTCTACCTAAAACTTTGTCAAGTCTAGCTTTAAGTTGGTCATATGTTTTAAAAGATTCAGTAGAAGTAAAATTTGATAACGGTTTTATCTCATTATAAATTTTCTCTAGAAAATCCTCATCCTCATGTAGAGCAGTAGTTCTATCGAAAGCTGAATCATCATAGTTTAGATAATCACCTTTCATTTTCATTCGAATCTTGAAATTAGCACCAGACCACAAATCAAATGGGTCAATTGCATCTTCATCCTCAAACTTAGGTGAGATTGCTTCTGTAATTTTATTAAAGATTGTTGTACCAAACTTATACAAGAAGACTTTACCCTCATTCTGAGGATTAGCTGGGTCTTTTACAACATAGATGTTTGCATAATAGGAAACATTCCTTTTCTGCTTTCTACCCTGCGCCTTCAATGCTTCATCACCAGAGTTATATAAAGTCCCATTGAACTCATACACTGGATCTTTTTGACCGATAGTCGTTAAGGACTTTTCAATATACCAACCCCCTGGTCCTTGAAAATAGTGGTGGAAAACTTTCACCCAAGGGAGTTCATCATTATCTTTTGATGGAAGGAATCGAATCACTGCTGAACCAATTCCAGCATCATCGTCAAATACAGGTTTCCAATACTCTTCTTCAGTATTTCCACCTTTTGTTGAAATCGTTTCAAGTTGTGATTTCAATTTGTCAAAGTTACTTTTTCTTTTTTTCTTTAAACTTGCAAAACTCATAATTTTATTTCTCCTTAGAAATCGTGTTACTTATATAATAACACATTATTTGTAATTCGTCAATACTAAATGAAAACTTTTTTTAATATTTTTTTATACTTCTCTTTTGATATGGACAAGAATGGTTTATACTTCTTTATCTTGAAGTGCAACTCTTTCCACATAAAATCATTTTCCATACTCTTATCCCAGTGTTGGAAATAACCCAAGACAATATCCATTATAATCAGAGTTTCTAGACAGATATCATCTTTGATATAGTGCTTTAAAATCAATGGGTGTGTTTTAGACTTAACACCATTCTTAATAATAGAACACTTGAACATGTCATTGAAAGGAACATCTAACTCTTTTAGAAATTGTAAATCTTGTTCGAAATGATACGGTAAAGAACCCAGCCTTGTTCTCCATTGGTTGTATATCTTATCATTCTCAACTCCAATAAATTGATCTAATCTGTAATTGTCTTTACTGTAAGAAATGAACATACATACAAGGAAGTTTGCGAATTCATCTCCATACTTTTTCTCAAGTCTGAAAATAAAGTTCTTTCCTCTTTTCTTCATCACATCACCAAACTTTCCAGTTTTACCTCTATACTTAAAAAAATCGTAATTTGTAGTGAAGTGTAATCTGATAGAATGGTATATCTTGAAATATTTTTCTAGGTTTTTGTATTTATTAGTCTCTATCATACAGGCAGTTTAGAACTCTTTTTAATAAAGTTTAAACTCTTTGCTTCCATTTCCAACTTACTCTTTAGGTTTGGGGATACTAATTTAGATACCCTATCTGGTTCTAGTCCTGTATCTTCACAGTATTCTAGAATAGCTTCCAACCATCCAATGTCGTGTTGATATACTCGGTTTTCAATCTCTTGGAAAAAATCTTCCATGTTTTCTTGAAGGGTTTTGTTTTGTCGCATTTTACCACCTTATTTATTTATCATCTTATAATGTCGAAGTTAATTTCGTCACTATTCCAAAGTTCAAGTTCGTGCCTAAGTCGGCCGTCTTTTTTTAATTTTTCGTATCTATTGGTGGCTTTGTTTTTCCACCAATCAATCATATAATCTAATTCGAATTTGTGATAGTTTTGTTTACTTGGTATCAATTCCGTTTGTTCCCCTAAAATAACCTCTTTAGAATTTTCGAAACCATAGTCACTTATGTAAAACCTTTTCTGTTGTGTCACATCCATAGCTTTATTAATTGAGGATGTAAACAAGTCTTTTAGTTTTTGATCTTTTAAGTTTTTCTTTATATACGATATGACATACGTGTTTCTTTTGAGTAACCTATTGGAACTATTTTTACCAACAGGATCATCTGGAAAACCTTTACTAAAAATATTATTGTAATAATCATTAAATATTTCTGGGGGTAGGAAAGGTGTCATTTTTGATTCTGTCAAACCGTAGTATTTAATAAAAGGTTTTAATCCATCATATTGTGACTGAGCTTTACTACTACCATAAAGGGAAGTTGTTTCAAAACTACATATGTTACAGTTTGTATATTTTTCATTTAAATATTTTCTAGCATAATGGGAACAACACATTAAAGTTAAGAGTTTACCACCTGCGTAATTGTATCCAAATGGTTGAACAGGGACAATAACAAAACCCATTATTGTATGTTTGTTAAAAGTCACCATCTCTGGCGGCCTTCCAAGTCTTAAATTTCTTGGTTTGGAATTCATTAATGGTGACGCAAAACGAACAAAACCAACAACCTTTCCAGTATTCTCTTCTTCAACAACCCACTTTAAAGTTTTGCCAGGCACACTATCTTTATTTGTATGTGAGGATACAATATCTAAAGCTCTATTAAAATACCTATTATCATATTTGTAACTAACAGAAACATCATGTATGGTAAATTTCATATCTTGGGGGTGTATATTATAGTCATTAAAAAATGTATCTTCATATGACATACCACCAAGTTCACTTTTCCTATTACTCATTCTTTCTAGTTTGATCTTTTTCGAATGTTCTTCTATATTACCAATATCAGAAAAGTAAGCTATGTAGAGTTGAGCTCCATAGCTCAAATCACTCTGACTTAATTCATACTGTTCGGAATTGCTTGTAGGTTGTTCAACCTCAAGTTCTGGAAATAAACTCATAATACACCTTTAGGATTGATTATAGTACTCTTTAATACGATTGTCAAGTTTTTTGATGTAATCCTTAACATTTTTCTCAAACACCTGTATTTGACCATCTCTGACACACACAAGGATTCTTATATTTTCTATTAATCTACCAGTTCTTTCATAAAATGCGTAAGAATAGAACGTAGCTTGTAAGAAATAATCTTCGATCCATTCTTCTTTTTTAGGTTTCTTTGCATTCTTGAAATCAATAATAGCAGGAACTCCATCAAACTCAGCAATACAATCTACCCTTCCAGCAATCTTCAAGTTATCTGAATAAAGAGCAGCCTCCAAAGCAATAACATTGTCGATTCTATCCAGAAGATTCCTAAAGCTTTTGAACATCCACTTATCCATATTGGATAAATTGGAAAAATCATCCTTTGTCATCTCATTTTTAAGGTATTTTTCAGAGTTATCGTGTAATGCGTTACCAATTGTCCTAGCAACTCTGGATATTCTCTCAGCTTCCTCTTCACCAACTCTTTTTTTCCATGCTTCAATTGCTGGATTACCTTTTGATGATAAAATTGTGGTGATTGAGGGGTAAGAATTACCTTCTGGGGTTAAATATTGTCTTTTTCCGTCTGTGTTTGTTATAGATTCAAGATCAGGATATCCCAAATCCACATTCTGGTGGTTAAATATCTTCATATTATAATTATACACTATATTTTAGGGAATGTCAACTCTATTTCAAAGAATAAACATATATATGTTTCCCTGTAGTCTTAATATATTTAGCTTCTCCGTTTTCTAAAGAATTTTTAACTTTTTTAGCGAAAGGTTTAAGTTCTTTATTACCATTCTTATCTATATAATAAGTTCGTATACATTTGTCATGATAAATTCTACCACCATATTCTATAACACGGCCTTTTGATGTCATACCACAATGTTTAAAATTTGAAGCCTTGTAAATAGTACCCTCATGTCCGTGAAATGTGTCAGCATAAGAAACTACAGTTTTGTATGATGTATTTTTTTTCAACCATCTCAAAGTGTTCCCAATGAAATAACTCTCTGTATTTTTTGGAGTGTTATCAATACAACAAAGTCTTCTTAATTCAATAACATCTTCTTCATTTTCAGCATACTTCTTCCAAGTGTTAGCCATACCCAAAGGACCATATATTATAGAACCTATTAAATTATTATTGTAGAAAAGACCGAAAACATTTGAAACTCTAAGACCATTTACATTTGAGGAATAGTGCCATTTTTCAACAAAATTTCTAACAAATTGGATTGTCACTGGTTCAACTTCGAAATTTTTAACAGATACCTGTCTGTAATCTAAATCTTCAAATAGGGATTCCAAATAATTCATATTTCAATTATATATTATTTTTTAACGATTGTCAACTTTTTTTCAAAAAATCTCACTGTGGATAATATTACAAACACGCAAAATGTCCAACCAACTATAAGAACTACTAAAATCGACCATTTTATTAAGTCAGCAATAAAGGTTCCAGCATCTACTAAAACTTTAGCTAAACACTCTAACCCTTTTTTAACTTTATAAATTCTTTCCATCTTAAAATAATTTTAGATTGTCTAGAAACCCTTCTGACTCTTGCTCACGTTCTTGTTCTTCTTCAAATTGTTCTTCGTAATGTTCTGTGTTATCTCTCCAGAACTCAGTATATTCATCTGGTAAATCATTTTTAGCAAGGATATATTCTCTCACCAATCCAGACCTTACAATATCATTCTGATCAAACTCAATCATACAAAAAGACTTCATCTTGTAGAGAATATCCATAAATTCGGTTATTCCAGACTTCCTCCCTAAATCCGATTGATTGAAATCACCGCAGAAAAGTAGTCTACAATTATTTCCAGACCTTGTGATAATAGAATCTAATTCGTGGAAGGTCATATTCTGACACTCATCAATAATAACAATTGCATTCTCAAAAGTCAAGCCCCTAACAAAAGATGTAGTAGCAAATTCAATCTTGCCAACATCTTTCAAATCTTCATAAGCATTTTTATTGATGAATAACTCTGTGCAAATATTACTGTATGGCATTTCATACACATTTGTTTTCTCTTCAATACTGCCAGGCAGAAATCCAATATCTCTTGTCGGGACTACTGATCTGATAATGATAATTCGCCTTGCTTTTGAATTTTTAGATAAAATTTCGTTCAAAGACAAGTACATTGCCATGAAAGTCTTCCCTGTTCCAGCCATACCGTGAAGACAGAAGTTTCTTCCTTTGTGGTATTGTTCAAAGGTTATTTGTTGTTTCTCGGTTTTGGGGTGAATATCAGACAATCGTAAATCCATTTTAGGTTTCTCTCTAGGAGTTGTTCTTGTTTTTATTGTTGTTTTTGCTTTTTTGGGCATTAGTCTATCTTAATTTCATTCCACCGTTTGGATGGTTTTTCTTTATATTTTTAAGAAGTTGTTTGAATCCATCATCAATTTTTTTAACACCTAAATGTACTGGGTCTCCGATTTTAACCGAATTATTCCCAAAAGCCATTTCAACTTCTACTGAGCCACATTCTGGACATTCACTTGCGTCATTTCTTTTCGCAATAGTTCTAAATTGTTCAAATACATTTTCGCAACTGTTACACTTGTAATCATAAGCTGGCATTTCACACCTCAAACGTTTTAGGTAGGTTCAGGAAATCATAAATATCATGTTCAAGAAACCAATCAATACTTTTATCATTATAACTTACTTCTTCCGAAACGTCAAACATATTTATAATAAATTGAATTGAACAAACACGTTTCTTGTTTTTTATCTGTAAATTTTTAATCCATTTTATTCTTAATCTCTCACCAAATTTATTTATCCATCTTTGAATAATATTTCGATAATCGTAAAATAGAGTCCTTCTAACATTTTTTATTTTGAAAAATCTTTCGAAAGCAATATTCTCTTCCACAAAAAAAGTGTCTGTTTTTTTAACTGCTATAACATCACTTTTTCTTTTATATTCATCCAAATAATCTAAAAACACACCTTTATGATCTATAGATATGACTGAACCATATTCTGATATAAATGCAACTGAATCAAAATAAGAGTTATGGATAACTCTGTAGATTATAGATTTTAGACCTTTTGTGCGAACCAAATATAGATGATAAAAGTGCTGTTTTTGTCTTTCTTTCATACTATTATTTATGATTCTTCTTTAGACCTTTTTCGAATTTCAAGGACTTCATCACATTCTGGACAAAACTTCTTTTCATTTATATTTATAGACTCTTTAAGACAATTGTCAATACCATGCTTCATTATTTGATTTGAATAATACTCTTCTGCAAAAAGATGACCCTTTGGGCATTTAAAAATAATTTTTAAAGAATAATCTAAAAATTCTAATGGTTTACCATTAGTTAACTTTTTACCACTCTTCAAACTATAAATTTTACCCACGGCGGTTTTTTAGGCAATTTTAGATAGATGTATAATTATAGTATAACTTTCAACTATACTATCACCGGCAGTATATACAATATCTATCGTGTCGGTTGAATTTTTATAGTCAGATAAACCATTTAAATTCCAATGACCGTTCCCAAACAATTCATAAAGAGAATCAGAATCTCTTTCGATAGAAACTTGACCATCACCAATTGTCCATCTAATAGAAAGTATAGAATATCCAGAAGGCACTACACCACTATAGTCTCCATCTGCTAATGTTATGGTTTCCGAAACTTCTGATATAATCTTAACTGCTAATTCATTTGCTGTATTTTTCATTATTTGCTTTGCCATTTTTTTTTCCTTTACTAATATGACCCTCTTACATATCTACCACGGCCGATAGATGGAGCCTTTACTTCTTTTGTTATATTAAATTGGGAATTTGATTTAGTTGACGAATCATTTATAACCGCAACATCACCTTTCGATTGTTTTGGTGAATTCATTTGCATGTTAGATTCCTTTAAGGTAAGTTCAGCTTCTACAAGTTTAGTGTTTTCAGAGTCTAAATTTCCGGTTTGTAATAATGCTTGAAGAGTTTGGGCGGAAGCGCCTTTAAGTTTAGAAGAATCAACAGAATTCTTACCCCAATCATCAATAAACAGACCAGAATCTGCTGCTTTAGATACCAATTCTTTTGATTTTTTAGGATCTAGTTTTGACCCACCTTCTTCTTTCCCACCAATACCCATTTTATCTAATAATGAACCTATTATTGGGGTCTTTTTAAGCATGGACATCCAGTCAAAATCAAAAATGCCCATAATTGCCCCTGCGACACCTTTAAGGGTTGCCACGGCAGTATCCCACATACCATCAAAAATATTTGAGATTTTTGTTGATATGTCTGTCCCAAATATGGAATCTACTATATCAACAATAGCTCTGAATGGCCAAAATATAATACTTGCTACACCTTTATAAATATCTTTCAATCCACCTGCAAAGTCACCTTCAAATATCTTCTTTATACCATCAAAAAATAAATTAAATGGTACCATGATAAAATCAATATATGCCATAAACCCAAATTTAACCCATTCTACAATTTTCTTCACACCATCAATAAACAAGTTGACTGGTACCATGATACTATCGAACAACCACTCAAATCCAAATTGAATCCAGTCAAGAAGATTTTTATATGCATTGGTAAGAATCTCAACAAAACTGAAAGAATCTAAAATTTTGGAAAAATTTTCAAACCCTAAAAAATCAGCAATATAGCTAATAGCACCTTTTATTAAATCAAATGGGAGGGCAATCAGTGTTCCTAGGAATGTAGAAATCCCAACTTTTAGAGATTCCATTATTGAACCAGTCTCTTCAAAAACATCAAACATAGATGTGACTGATTGATATAATGCATATCCAACATATGCTATTGCCGCTATTGTTCCTATTATCGGAGCAAGTGGTCCTAAAAGAGATATAAACCCACTTGATAAACTGGTAAGAGTTGCGGAGATTGCTGCAATTCCCATTCTTATAGATTGAAATTTATCTTTCATTTCTTGAATTGTGGGTATTTTAAAAGACCCCCCTTCACCATCTTTAATTTCAGGCACATCTTTTGTTTTACCATCTTCTGATACAACAGCATCTTTCACTTTTTCAGAATTAGTTTTAAATAATGACTCTTCCTGTTGTTGTGTTTGAGATTTCTTTTGGCCTTCAAGTAATTCTAATTGCTTTTTTGCAACCTCTAAATTGCTTTCTGCTATTTTTCTCTCTTCATCAGTGAAAGATTTTCCTTTATCTGGATCTAATGCTTCTTGGAACTCTTTTATCTCATCCAATTTATCAACAATCTTATCATTGAGAATCTGGTCTTCTGACCTAGCATCAAGGGAATCTTTTAATTTTTCAAGTGGTGTGAAAATCTGATTTACCTTAATTCCACTAACAACTTCCATATCAGTGAAATCCATAATATCATCTTTAATACCTCTTGTGATTCCTGTTAGGGTATCTTTAAAAATATTCCCTGTTTTTAGAAATCTGCTAATATCATCCCTATCTGTTTTCTTCGGGTCTTTTTCTTTCTTGGCAGATTCTTCTGCTTTTTTAACTTTTTCATCTGCTACTTTTTTTTCTCTTATCCGAATTTCTTCTTCAATTCTACTTTTAAAATTATTTTGAGATATTCCAGTAAAACCATTTTTCAAACATTCTAAAATATCTTGAAGAGGATCATAAAGTAAATCTGAAAAACCGATATTATTAGTTTCATGTATTTTTCTAAGGGTTTCTTCCGATTTTTTTAGATTAGAACCCATATCAGGTAAAGAGATGTTTTCAATAATAGTCATAGTAAACTTATTTATAATTCTTCATTTTGGTGTTCTCTTCTTCTATATGAGATATTAGGAGAGATACATATATTTCTCTCTCAAATGGAAACATATTTTCAATTTCAGTTAGAGTGAACCTGTTATTATAGACTAAAACACTATTGGTTCTATAGTAGTTCTCTATATTATCGTGTGATAGCCCTAGGATAAAAAAGATTGAACACCTTCTATAGTGTGGGATTCGGTTTTACCACATTTAGAACAAGTCCATTCCAAATCATAACATATTTTTGGCATAGTATCAAAAAACTCTTTAACACTTTCCATATGCTTTAAACTGAAATTTAAGAAAAAATCTTTCTTCTCTTGTGTTGAGAAGTCTTTCATCATGAAAGCATCTTCACCTTGAGTTACCATTTCTGCACACTCTGCTAAAACATTCAAAATAGATGAGAACTCATCTTCATTCGATATTTTAGAAACATCTTTGTATTTTGGATATCTCATTTTGATACTAATATTTCTCTCAGGATCTAAAAGAATTGTATTTGAATGGTTTTCATTTCTCTGAACTCTAATTTTTTTCAAATCCATAAAAACGGTTTCAACATGGTCACAATCTGTCACCTCAACATGTTTCATCTTCAACTCTATGACATCACCAACAGATTTTTCTCTCAATCTCAAAAACACATACTCAATATCGAAAAGAGGTAATTTATCAACATCATCAATACTAGTACAAGAAGAAATTAAAGACTTCAAAGAATCTTGAATGATATTGATATCTTCTGAATTTTTAGTTAATTGAATATACTTCTCTTCTTTAACTAGAAAGGGTCTATATGTAAAAGTTTCCCCACTGGAAGGTAGTGTATCACTAAATCTTGGCGCATTTAGAACCGGAAGTTTTGTGCTCATAATATAATCTCCTATTATTTTTTACTTTTCCCAAAATATTGTACAGACCAATATTCATATGAAAATCCGATAGTTAATTTTAAGATTTGGTTATTCCCCCAATTAACATCTTGTTCAGATATAGCTATTGGGAATATTTTATGGTAAGTAAAAGTTGCAGATTTTATAGCACCTTCACCAACTGAATCACCTGTGTATAAATTAACATCTATTTTTGGTGAAATGAATTTGTCATAATATTCACTTTTCAATTCACCAGTACCTACAATTTTCTCCATCCATTTATCAAAAAATATTCTTTCTTTCATGGATGAGGAACAAACAAATGTCAAAGTAAGATCTGTAAAAGCTAAACCACTCGGATGTTTTGATGATACAACATAATCTTTTCTTTCATTAGTTGTAATACTTTTACCAGGAAGGTCTGCATTTTCACATCTAAAAGTTAAGAATTCTGCATCAAAAACATCTTCTTTACTTGAAAGTAAGGGTGGTTGAATTACAACATCCATTAAATTAGCTCTTGCCAACCCACCATTTAAACTGGTTCGAAACTTTTCTAAATCTTTCATATCACTTATTATTTATAATAGTATTTCTAGAGTCTTGATAGATATTTCTAGGTAAGACTGTACTACCTTGACTATTGAAAAACTTAGAACTTGGTAAAACCATTGCATATATCCATTTATCAGAAGGTATATGATATAATGGAGTTCTTAGTTGAGAGTATAAATATCTCTTTAGGCAAGGTTTATAAAACTTCTTCCCAGATATTGAATTCAACATATTATACCTTAGTATAATTCTCGTATCTTCATCTAGTTGGCCAGTTGGGGATGATACATAGTTCCAAAGTTGATCCATAAAAACAAACCTCATTGTTATTGGAAGATAATGTAGGTTTAGTCCAAGAAACCCATTTTTATACCTCTCTATAACAATTGACATTGGGAAGTAATCATAATATTTTAATTTAGATTTAGTTTTAGCATCATATGTAAACTGATATATGTGACCCCATCTAGCAGTTTTTTCCGTTTTAACTGATGACTCCTTTACAAGATTTTGAGATATTGATTGACTCCTGTCTCTCATCCACTCCATAGATTTTTCAATCATCGAATTTTTTCTGGAATCATCTTTTTTAAAAAAATCGGATAGACTCATATGTTCAATTCCTTTTCGGTTACTATCTTGAACTTCCACCCATACTTCTCACAAAACCTCTGAGCTGATGTCCATTTAGCATTATTTATCTGCCAAGTTACATTTTCTCTTAAATTTTTTCTTTGTTTGATCCCAAACTTACCACCCTTTGGTTTTTTCACTTGAGATTTTGGTTTTATCTCTATCATTAAAGTTTCTATTTTACCTCTACGGTTTAACTTCTTAACTACGAAATCTGGATAGTATCTGTGAACTTTTCCATCAACAGGTGATCTATATGGGACACTAAATTCTTCCGAACTCCATTCAAGTATAGACTTATGTTCATCGCAGAAAATCATGAATTTTCTCTCCCAAGATGATCTGTATACGATGTTATTTGAATTACCCCTATACTTTTTTTTATTTTTTAATTTATACTTTCCCGTTAATGGCATATAAATATATAGTAATTGGGGAGCATATATGGGTTTAAAAGACTTAAAAAATAAATTAAAAAGTGTTGGTGTAGAAACTTCTAACAGATTTCGAAATAAAGCTGAGAAAAATCTGAGAGACAGTTTAATCAAAAATAATATGGACTACGGAATTCAGAATAATATAAAAAATTCAATCCAGAATGGTAAAATTGAAGTAAGTGATAGAAGTTTAGAAAAAATTGCAAAACAAAATATAAAAGTCCCAAAATTCTCAACTCCTAAAACAAAATCAGAAATAAAAAACTTTGAAAAAGGGAATGGATCAGAAATTTTACAAAGTGCTTCTGAAATTGGAATGGGTGGTTCTCCACAAATCATAGACCATCTAAAAGAACAAGTATCCTCTAAAATGGAAGACCTTATTTCGAAAACTAAATCCAAAGTACTCCAACCTTTAAATGACAAGGTTGAAAAGAAAATTTCAAAAGCACCAAAGAGTTCAAAAAGTGCTTTTGATAGTAAAAATTCCAATGTAAAAAATCACCCAGCATATAAAACAAAGACTAATGCTTATGAATCAAAGGTGGAATATTTTAAATTTGTTGCTGACAATCAACCTAGAATTATATTTGAAATTGACGGTTTAAGGTCTATCGATACTGAGGATTCACAAGGTAATAAAGCTTCTGGTGGCAAGGCGAGAACTAAAACTGGTGGAGTAGAGCCACTTAAAAAGGTGGCATTCCCAATTCCACCAGGGATGTTGACTTCTACTTATGGATTTGTTTATGATACACAAGAAAAAATTGGATTTGATGCTGATTCTATTACCACAAAATTGTCTAAATCTTTTTTAGGTAAGGCAATGGGAAAGGCAGGTGCAATTGGGGATGCGGTTCTTAGGGAAGAGGGTGTTGCTATTAATCCAAATCAAGAACAAGTTTTTAGTAGTGTTGATTTTAGAAGTTTGACATTTGAGTTTGAAGTTTTTCCAAAAAATGAAAAAGAATCTGAACATTTGGATAGGGTTATCCACATGTTTAAATATTTCTCATCACCCTCCAAATCGGGAGATGCTGGTTTATTTTTGAGATATCCAAATTTATGGAAAATAAGTTACAGTGATGGTGTTGGTGGTAGTGCTGGTGTAGCATTTCAAACTAAACATTGTTATTGTCAGAAAGTTGAAATAGGGTATGGAAGTGCAGATGGGTATATGTTATTTAAGTCCACCAATAAACCAACCTCTGTTAGAATAAGCTTAGCATTTGTTGAAAATGCTTATATTTTGAGGGATGATATTGGAACAACTTACACTGGGGGAGGTAAGTACTGATGTCTAAATTTTTTGAATATTATAAAAAAACAGATTATGAATTGTCAGGTAAATCGTTTAACTTGACCAACATCACTTTGAGATATAAGTTCAAACAAAACCTGACTAAAAATATTTACAACTTTTACGATTACACCCTTAAAGACGGTGAGAGGTTAGACCATCTAGCTGATATGTATTATGGTGATAGTAAGTATGTTTGGGTTATAATACTAGCAAATGATATTATTGATCCTCAATTTGAAATCCCAAAACCAGATAATGAATTTAAGAAATATGTGGTAAATAAATATGGAACTTGGGATAATGTTGTTAGAGGTGTCCATCATTATGAAAGAGTTGCTATATACAGAGACTCCAATGGTTCTAATTCGAAAGTTGCTGACTTAAACCCACCATTAATAATAAGTAAAGAAAAGTATGACACACTACTACCAGATGAAAGATTATCAGTCTCTAATTTAGATTACGAACTTGGTTTAAATGAAAGTAAAAGAACTTTAAAACTTTTAGA
>CETG01120232.1_pt1 | contig 26946 bp, 27 predicted proteins | sample 361471 | NCBI WGS metagenome assembly CETG01 (sample SAMEA2622696, study PRJEB7988) | marine metagenome | isolation source: saline water (ENVO:00002010), including | reverse complement strand
AGTGTTCCAATGGGACATCAACCTCTTATCGTTCTTCCTCACTTAGCGACTCTTGGAATAGGGTTTGATGCTAATGGGGTAGCTATGGGAGATACCAAGCCAGTTATAGCTATTGCTATCGTTCATCTTGTATCATCAATGGTACTAGCAGCTGGTGGACTTCTTCATTCACTTCTTCTACCTTCTGATTTAGAAGAATCTGATGTTGGAAGAGCAAGAAAATTCAATATTGAATGGGATAATCCTGACAAATTGACATTTATTCTTGGTCATCACCTAATCATTCTTGGATTTGCTGTTATCGCTTTTGTAGAATGGGCAAGAGTTCATGGAATCTATGATCCAGCAATTGGTTCTGTAAGACAAGTTGAGTATGAACTAAACTTGGCTAAAGTATGGAATCATCAAACTGACTTTTTGACTATTGATAGTCTTGAAGAAGTTATGGGTGGTCATGCATTCTTAGCTTTTGTAGAAATTACAGGTGGTGCTTGGCATATTGCTACAAAGCAAGTTGGTGAATACACTAAATTTAAAGGTAAAGGCCTTCTATCGGCTGAAGCTGTTCTTTCATGGTCATTAGCAGGTATCGGCTGGATGGCTATTGTAGCAGCTTTCTGGAGTGCTTCTAATACAACTGTTTATCCAACAGAATTCTTTGGAGAGCCTCTAGAATTGAAGTTTAGTATTTCTCCTTATTGGATTGATACTGTTGACTTGGCTGATGGAGAATATACTTCAAGAGCTTGGCTAGCTAATGTTCATTATTATTTTGGTTTCTTCTTTATTCAGGGTCACCTATGGCATGCTTTAAGAGCTTTAGGTTTTGACTTTAAGAGAGTAACTAATGCAATTAGTAACATTGATAGCGCAACTGTCACACTTAAAGATTAAAAAACTAATCATTTATTTAAAAGGTCTCAATAATTTGAGGCCTTTTTTTATTTGTAATTAATTCTTTTTTAAATTAGATTTAAATTAATATGAAATTATTTTGTGAATAGTTTGTTTTTAGAGAAAATTTATATTTTTTCAGATTCCTTATTAATAAGTTTAATAGTTATTCTTTTAATCGGTTTTTTATTAATTTTTGGTAGAAGGTTAAATTTTGCTATTCAGTTAGAAAGATATGGTTTACCAATTGCTGTAATATGTGGCATTTTAGGGATTTTAATTGGCCCATTTGGAATATTCCATATATTTTCAAAAGAGACTACTTCTATCTGGGCTGGTTCGCTTACACCTCTATTATGTATCGTCTTTGGCACTTTAATGTTGGGCAGACCCGTGCCTAATCTTAAAGGTTTATTTAGACCTATTCTTAATCAATTTTTATTAGCTCTTTCATTAGGTTTCGGTCAGTTCTTTATTGGTGGGATGGTTGTAAAATTTATTCTTAATCCGTTTATGGATGTTAATCCTCTTATGGGTTGTTTAATAGAAGTAGGATTTGAAGGTGGCCATGGAGCTGCTTCAATAATGGGAAATAGCTTTAATAAACTTGGCTTTACAGAGGGATTAGATTTAGGACTAGCAATGGCTACTATGGGACTTTTGTCTTCCTCGCTAATAGGAAGCCTATTTATTTTTATTGGGAGGCTTTTAAAGATAACTAATCAAGAGGATGAATTTAAAAATCAAGAAAGTTTTAATTTGAAATTAAAATTTGATATTTTAGATAATTTAAGAGTTTTATTAATAAATATTGGATTCGCAGGATTAGCAATTGGTATTGGGGTACTTCTTATTCAATTTATAAGAAAAATTTCAATATATTTTGGAGATTTTTCTAAAGAGGTTATTTTTTCATTACCTGTCTTTCCTCTTATTTTAATAGGATCACTTTTAATACGTTATGTATTAGAAAAGACAGGTAATACACAATTGATTTCGCAAATTCTGCAAAGAGAAATAGCCATATTAGCAACAGATTTACTTATATTTACAGCGATGGCCAGTTTAAATTTGAATACAGTATTAAGTAATCTCATCCCAATCCTTATGTTGACTATTTTTGGTTTGCTTTGGAATATTGTCTGTATTAGCCTCTTTGCATATTTTGTTTTTGATGAATATTGGTTTGAAAAAGGTTTAGTAGAGTTCGGTAATGCAACGGGAGTAGTTGCTTCTGGTTTATTGCTTTTAAGGTTATCTGATCCAAAAAATAAATCAAGAACACTTCCAATATTTACTTCTAAACAGCTTTTTGCCCAACTATTACTTTCTGGTGGCTTTTTTACAGTTCTAGCACCTTTTTTATTATTTAAGATAGGTTTGTTACCTTGGACAGAAATATCTGCTGCGTTTACTTTCTTAAGTATTTTTATCGCAATTGTTATAAATAATAAATCTTCTTTTTCTTTTAGCTAATCATTTTGTTGTAGTATTAAACAGAATTTATTAGAGATATGAGTAATCGATCTTATGAAGTTCCCCCTCAAGAAAGTAAGGAGAAATGGTTTAGAAGTCATTTATTAGGAAAAGAAGTAGAGCTTGGAGATTTATATAGTCTTCAACCTAATGAATTAGATCTATTGATGGCAGAGACTGCTGAGGTGAGAAGTGATATTGATGGAAAAGAAAAAAATATTGGTAAATATAGAACAGCAGGTTATTTCTTAGAATTAGCTAGAATAATCGAAAAGAGGAAATTATCTGAAATTTAATTAAATAATCTATTTTAAAAATATTTTTTCATCCCATATTGGATATTTATGCATGGTTTTCTTGAAAATTGGGTTATTCTCAAATTGATTTAACCATGAATGTATAGGTTCTAGAAAATAGTTAGAAATTTTTTGTTGAATACAAGCAATTTTATATTGCCTGACAAATGGGAATATACACCAATCTGCAATTGTTTCTTCTCCCATTAACCAATAACTACTTCCTTTAGATTTTTTGAGGAGGCTGTTCCAATGAATTATTATTTTTCGCGATTTCTGAAAGTGATATTCCCTTTCTGAATCTATGTATCTTGATGAGTATTTGAATTTATCAAGATGAATTTTAAAAATGTTATCGTTTGTTTTGATAAGTTTTCTTATTCCAACTCTATTATCTTCACTATAGTATTTTTCTATATATTTATTATTTTTAATTGATAAAGCCCATAAAATAATACTAAAACTTTGATTAATTACTGTCCCATCATTTAATAGTAATAAAGGAACTGTTTTTTCCCTTGATTTTTTTAATAAATCATCTGGCTTTTTTTTTAAGTCAACTTCTCTTATCTCAATATCCACATCGCAATTAATCAATGCCCATCTTGCTCTAATTGCGTAAGGACATCTTCTAAATGAATAAAGGATATGTTTTTTCATTTTGTGAAAACTAGATTTTTTTTTAATAATTTTAGTATTATTTAAATAGAAATATTTTTATTTATTTAATTTAATGTCGGGATATGTTTATCTTATTAGAGTTGGTGATCTTTACAGAATAGGTAAAGCCGATAATCTTGACAGAAAAATCAAAAAATTAAAACCAGATGAATTGCTATCTTCAATATTAACAAAAGAGCCTGAAACTTTAGAGGCAAGATTACTAAGGAAGTATAAGTCACAAAGAATTCCAGAGACAGGTTACTTGAAATTAACAAAAAGGCAATTAGCTGAATGCAAATTACAATTTGAATTAAAAGGAAATGTTCCTCATACCCTTGAGGCTGAAGTATCAATTACTCTTTTTGCATCTTTTTTATTATTTGGAATTGTTTTTATATTATTTAATTATTTGAACCTTGGAATTTTAAATTCTTTGGCATATTCCATAGGGATTAGTTCAATACCAATGCTAATCCTATTTATTACAGGTAGTTTCGGAGGTTATTTTACAGAGGATCTTTCATTGTTTTCTTCTTTGACAAATAGAATTAAGGCAATATTTATTGCAGTCGCTTTGCTTACAATTTCTTATCTCTTTTATCAAATAAACTAAATTTCTAAATTGCAATTTACTAATATTTCAAACGGGACGGCTTGTTTTGGAAGCTTTAATATCATTGAGCAAATATCAGCAATATCTTCTGGTTGAGTCATTTCATTTTTTTTAATAGCATTTATTTCGCTCGCCATTTTTGTATTAACCCAGCTTGGACAAATTGCGGTTACTCTAATATTCTCATCCCAACCTTTATTTCGCATCGTTTGACATAAACCCATTAATGCAAATTTTGATGAAGAATAAGCAGCTAAATCTCCTTTTGATCTTTTCCCACTCATTGATACTAAAGTAATAATCCTTCCATTATTTGAAGAAGCTAGATTTTTCCAACTTAATTTACATAATTCCCAAACCGAAAAAAAATTAATAGACATTATTTTTATGATGTTATTCTTATCTTCTTCTTTGTATAAAAAAGGTATCCTTGATAAAATACCAGCGCAATTAATTAAAGTATCAAAACTTCCAAACTTATTATTTGTATTTTCTATCCAATTTTTCGCAGTACTCTCATCTAAAGCATCATATTTATTTACTATAATTTGACCTTCCTTCCAATTCTGAGGATCTATTATTGTTCCTTTTATTGATTCTAAATTTCTAATACCAATGCTGACTCTGTTACCTTCTTTTAATTCTTTATGTGCTATCTGTAAACCTATTCCGCTACTTGCTCCTGTTATTAAGATTTTTCTCATTTATAAATTAAATATTCGGAAAAATAATTCTAATTAACATTCTCAACTCTCTTCCTCTCATAATCATAAGACCTTTTTTTACACTCCATGGAGCTTTAATAAACATCGACCACATAGAATTTACTATTTCTTTTAAAGATAAAGTATCAGTTAAAAATCCATACCATTGAGTTTTTGGTAATTTAAAAAAACTTTCAAAAAATTCTCTTAATAATTTTTCATCAAATCTCATTAATTTTTCTAAACCAAATTGATAAAGAGATTTTTTTCTTATTAATTCAGTTGTCCATAAACTTTCCCATCCCTTTTTGGCAATGATCATTGTTGGAAGTTGTTTATCATTCATGGCATTTGAAATTGCTTTTGCTACTAGTGGGGCTCTTCTTAAAACATTACCAATAAGATATCCAGAAGCAGGGTGAACCATAGATGCTGCCCCTCCATAACCTAATATAGGTTGTTTGAAATCAGGAATAGGCATATTCATTGGAAGAAATAAGCCCAATTCTTCATGCTGTTTACTTGTGATTTCGATATTCCTATGAGCAAGTCTTCTCTCTAGTCTTTCTTTTAAATCTTCCATTGTTAATGGATTTACAAGACCAAGTTGTGTTTCCTCGAGGAAATACTTACCATTCCCCATATCCATAGCATATAAGAAAGTAGGCGGTTCTTTTCTCTGGGTTTCACTTAAATGATCGCTCCGATAATCCATCAATACAAATTGATCTTTTTCTAAAGGAGGTTTACTAAAATTACCTACAATTCCATAACAAGTTTGTACAGCTAATGGTTCTGATGATTTTAACTTAAGAAATACTGGATCATATCCTGTCGCATCAATTACAAGCCGTGCAGAAAAAACTTGACCATCTTCTGTCGTAACACTACTTTTATATTTTTCAAAATTAATCTTATTTGCAAAACCTAGATGCCAATTTATTAATGATTTATTGCATTCTTTTAACCAGTATGCATGAAGTTTTTTCTTATCAAATAGTCCATAATCTAATAAATGCTTAGTCGGTTTATTTTCTAAATGATGTTCCTCTAAGGATCCATTGCCAAAAAAACTTACAGTGTTTTTCCACCTATATTCTAATAAGTCTTGTAGTCCTAATTGGTCAACTTCATTTCCCCAAATACCATAAGTATTGGGCCAAGGTTCATCAGGACCATTAGGAGAAAGAACATCTACCTTTAAGTTTTCTTTGCCTAATGCAGAAGCGATCGCCATCCCTGCAGGCCCAGCCCCTAAAACAAGTACATCTGGCAATTCTTCTTTAAGCATTAAATTAAAAATATTAAAGGAATTTTTTTATATTAAATTTAATATTTGATTTTTTCAATTTAGATATCATCAAAAATTTTGCAAGAAGATACATCATATTAATAAAAAAAACTTATTACTTGTGCTTAGTTCTTATGTGTTTTAACAATAATTTATATGATATCCTCTTAATAAAATTGTATAATTGAAATTTTTACAATAATAAAATACAAGAATAAGTTTAATTGATTATGGAATTAGATTTAAATGAGTTAAATAGTTTTGGAAAAAATATACTTTTCACAGGAGCTAATTCTGGAATAGGATTTTATTCATTAATTAATCTACTAAAAAAAGAGAATTATTTATTTATTCCAATAAGATCAGAATCAAGGAAAAAAATATTACTTGAGAAATTAAAAAGTAATTTTAAAAATGAATTTTTATCCAAATATTTAAATATTATCGATAATGTAGATTTTTCTAATTTAAAAAATATAAATAAAGTAAGAGAATATTTTTTGAAAGAAGAAAAATTATTAGATATTGTAATACTTAATGCAGGAATGCAGTATACAGGAGCTCTATATCCAAAGGTTTCAAAACAAGGAATTGAATTGACATTCGCAGTTAATCACCTTGCACATTTTTATTTAATTAATAATTTGTTTCCATTGATAAATAATTCATTAGAATCAAGAATTATTATAACTTCATCAGATGTTCATAATCCAAAGAGTTCTGGAGGCAATGTTGGAGAAAAGGCGGGTTTAAATAACTTAGAAAATTTTAGAGATATTATTTCTGGTCGTTTTATAAACTTTAGTGCTGATAAAGCATATAAAAATAGTAAATTATGTAATATATTATTTGCAAAACATCTATCTAAGAAAATAAGCCATAAAAAAAGTAAGATTTCAGTTCTAACCTGGGCACCTGGATTAGTTATCCCAGAAGATGATCTTGGCTTCTTTAGATATAGTAGTAAATTTAATAAGTTTGGTTATTTAATTTTTTCAATAATTGCTAAAAATATTTTAGGTATTACAGCAAGTCCAGAAGATACTGGAAATATTCTTTGTGAGATTGCTATGGCCAAAAGTTTCAATAACATAGAATATTTACATTTAAGTAATCAGCTAATAGCTTATAAAAAACATAAATTAAAAAAAGTCAATGTTAGTGAGGAAGCTAATAATAGTGAACTAGCAGAAAAACTTTGGACTTTTAGTAGCGAATTGTGTCGTTCATTTAGTTTCGATGCCTTCTATTTGTAATGTTTGAGTGGGAAAAGCAAATTCAATATTATTAGATTTAAATTCTTCCATTATCCTAAGGTTAATGTATTGTTGCGCTTCCATTGCGGCTAAATAATTATTTGTTGGGATGTAGTAAACCAGTTCAAAATTAAGACTGAAATCACCAAAATCAGTAAAATGACATCTATCAAAAGAAGCATTATTAGCTCCTTTTATGATTGTTTCAATTAATAAGGGTATCTTTTTCATCATTTCTGGGGGGGTTTCGTATACCACACCAATTTTATGTACTAGTCTTCTTTTTTTCATTTGAGCATAATTTGATATAACACCATTGGTCAGAGAACTATTACTCATAACGATTATTTCCCCATTTATACTTCTGATTCTGGAAGATCTTACTCCAACTCTCTCTATTGATCCTAATACGCCTTCTGCTTTAATAAATTCACCCTTTTGAAAAGGTTTGTCTAAGAGAATTGTTATGTATTCAAAGAATTCTTGAACAGGATCTTTTAATGCTAAACCAGCACCAATACCTCCAGCACTTAGTAAGGCCCATATAGCGGTCATCTGAACACCTATATTTTGCAAGTAAAATATTGAACCTAATGTCCATGTAAAGGCTTTAACTAAAGGTGTCAATGAAGATATCATTGAAATTATTGATGAATCATTAATTTTTTGGGTTGATGCTTGAAGAGATCTTATTAGTATCTTATTAATTGCTTTTATTATGATTATTAGAATCAGTAACTTATCAATATTTAGTAATACAGATATGAATGTAATATCATCTTGAAAGTAAAAATCAATTGCAAAGTAAAGTGAGAGTAAAAATCCTATAGGCTTAAAAATATTTATAATTGAATCAAAAATATAGTCATCAAAATCATTTATCGTTCTTTGCGATATTTTCTTTAAAAATATTTTTGAAATCTTATTTATAAATAATGTTGAAATAATACCTATTAGAAATATTAAGATGGCAAAAAATAAGTTTTCAGAAAATATTCGCATATTCAAAAGAGATTATCTTTATTTATTTTTAAATTACCTTGAAAAACAGACGATGCAAAAAAACTACTTATTTTTAATAATATTACTTATGGATTTAAATTCCTCCCTTGATGATGTTTTACAAAGTTCAAAAATTATAGATTCTGATGTTGAAATTATTGCACCTTCTGAAAACATTCTTTTCAAGCTAATCTGATGATCAATGGCATTTCTACTTCCCATTGCATCTACAACAATATAAATTTTGAAATTACAATTTAACAAATCAATTACTGTTTGTTGTACACAAATATGTGTTTCAAATCCGCATATTATTAAATTTTTAATTTTTTTTTCATTAAGATCATTTATAAATTCAGAATTTGTACCGAGACTAAAGTCAACTTTTTCAAATAATTTGAACTTTTTTGTAGGTAATAAATTGGGAATAGTTTTTCCAAGTTTTTTTGGAATTTGCTCGGATATGTAAATATTTTCTTCTAGGCTTTCATAAGCATCTAAAAGTATTTTTATATTTTTTATTATGGTCCCTTTTCCCTCTATGGGATTAGTTATTTTTTCTTGAGCATCAATTATTAACAATGCACTTTGGTTTGTAATCATTTTTTGATATGAAAGATTTTTTAAGATTATTGGATAAATAATAAACCATTAAAACGCTTAGTAAAAATTCTTAGACCTCTGTTGATATATTCTCATCTATGGTTATTATTGAGAATAGCTTATTTTTAAAAGTTTAAGTGTCATCTCAATATGAAATAATAACAAATCCTTTAGGTGTTGGATTACATCAAGACGGTAAAAGACTAACTCCTCAAAGATTAAAGGTATTAAATCTTTTTCAAAGTATTGGATCAGGGAATCATTTAAGTGCAGAGGAGGTACATGGAGAATTGATTGCTAATAATTCAAAGGTTTCACTTGCAACAGTTTATAGGACTTTGAGACTACTTGTCCAAATGGGGTTTTTGCAGGAATTAGAAATTACTGAGGGCGGTCATAGGTATGAATTATTTAGTAATGATTTTCCTGATCATCATCATTTGATTTGCATAAGGTGTGGAAGAACTGAAGAATTTGAAAATGATAAAGTTTTAGAGGCCGGAAAAATTGCTGCTTCTGAATTTGGTTTTAAATTAATTGAATCAGCTTTAAATGTAAGAGCAATTTGTCCTAATTGTTTTAAATAATTTAACTTAAGCTTCCTCCGCAACTAGATCCTGTGCCAGCGGTGCAAGCAAAGCAATGCTTATTTACTGCTATATCATAATCTAGAGAATTTGCATTATTTAAAAGTTCAAATAGATCTTTTGGGCTTTTTTTATTCCTTAATTTAATTTGTTGATTAAAATCACAATCATAAATACGTCCTTCCCAATCTACACTAATCGTATTTTTGCACATTAAGTTTTTTAAATTATTTTGATTGAAGTTATCAATAAGTAAATCAAAATATTTTTCTAATTTACCTTCCCTTTTTAAATAATCTGCATATCTATTAATTGGCATATTTGTAATTGTATAAAGTTTATTAAAAGTAATCTTATATTTCTCATATAAAATTTTTTTATAATCATTCTCTAGATTTTTTTGAGGACCAGGTAAAATTGGACTTATTGGGTTATAAACTAGATTTAATTGAAGTTTATTATCCTTTTTCCCATAACCTAGCTTATTTAATATTTTTATTGCAGCAATACTTTTATCAAACACTCCATATCCTCTTTGTTTCTCTACATTATCTTTTTCGTAGCAAGGCAATGAAGCTGTAATGACTACTTTATTCTTAGCTAAGAATTGAGGCAAATCTTCATGACCTTTTTCGAAGAAGATTGTCAAATTGCATCTATCAATTATATTTACTTCTTGGCTTTTTAAACTTAAAATTAAAGATTTAAATTGAGGGTGTAATTCGGGAGCGCCTCCAGTTATATCTAAAGTTTTGATATTAAATTTAGAAATAATTTTTGGAATTATTTTAATAATTTCATTAGACATCATTTCTGTTCTTAATGGACTTGAATTTACATGACAATGACTACAAGCTTGATTACATTTATATCCAATATTTATTTGAAGTGTATTTATATTCTCTTTATTAATAATTGGAAAAGTCTTTTTCATGGCTGCATATATATTTTAAAGTTGTCAGGAAAAAAAAGATTAGTCAAATATTTTTTTATATTTTTAATTTTTATTTTTGATTTGAAATCTTTTTTCCGCGATGTTTATAAACCATTGATTATATTCTTCTGAACCATTTTGAAAAATCAAGTCAAACTCAAGTGAATCTTGCTCATCTGAAATACCCTCTAAACCAGTCTTCTTTGTAGATGGTCTAAAAACTTCGCCTGAGCTACTGTCAACAAAAATTATTTTATTATCAATTTCATATTCTTTACCTAAAGTCTGTATAAATTCTAAAAAAGATCTGTCGCTTCCACCTCGAGAATATTCATTTTTTTTAATTCCCTTTTGAGAAGTAACAGTATCCCCTACTCCAATTATTAATGGCATATCCTCTTTTTTTATATATTTTTTGCATAGAGCAATCTTTTTCTCTAGAGATTTTGGACAATCTCTAAAATTGAATTCTTCTCCAAAAGGCATATAACCCTTAATTTTTCCTAAAAACCTATTTATTAAGCAAATAACTCCTGAATCTTTTGTGGCCCCTCTGAGAAGAAATTGAATATCTGTAGATCCAATATCATTATCAGTAGAAATCTTTATTATTTCTTTCCCATCTTTTGTGCCTAGATTTGGAGATATATGAAGAAAAAATGAATCTTTTAAACCCTCTAATTCAGCTTGTTTAATTATTTCATTCATCATTACCTCAAATGAAGTTTGAATTGATTTTCTTTTATATGTATTATCTTTCTCTAATTCAAAAAGGGAATTAAAATTTACTGTTGGAGAAAATTTTGTGTCACAAATAGATGTCATTAAATGAGAATTAATATCATCCTCACTCATCTTTGGAAATAAATCTTTTATGAATAGTTTAAATTTATTTCGCATTAATTCTGGAACTCTTGCTAAGAATTCAAGCTCCTTTTTTTGAATCCCTTCATAAGTAGTTAAACCTTCACTATCTTGAAATTCAACTCCGCAGGCTGCTAAACCTCTTAAATATAAACCCTTTTCTTTCGGTTTAATATCACTTTTTAAAGATCTTTCAATAATTCTGTTTACTCCTCTTACACCTTCATGCTCACCGCAAGTTAGAACATAAAATTCATTTCTCAATAATTTTGCTGCATATATATATTTTTTATCTATTTTTCTTGTTAAAGGATCTTTAACTAATGGAATACAAACACCATCGATATCTTGAATAATAAGTATATTTTCAGTATTCAATATTAATGATTCAATAAATGGATCTTTTCTTATTTTCATCAGCATTTAATAAAAGACTTTTAAAATAATTGTTATTTTTAAATAGCTTTAATAACAATAATTTTATAATAATAATTTAGTATAGTATTTGAACTAAAGTGAATGTAGTGTAAAAATGATAATAAGAATTTTATATCTTTCAGATGCTTATTAAAAAATATAATGGAAAATAAATTTATAAGTAATATTTTTAATAAAAAAGAATTTAATTCATTCTTTAAAGAGATTTCAAAAGTTAATGTAGGTTTTTATAGCGTCGGTTTATACCCCGCTTCATTAGCTTATAATTGTGCTTTACATAATGGGAGACAAAATATACTTCTAGCACCAAGAAAAGGTAGAGAGTTGTTTGGTGCCTTTCCAAAAAGTGTTTTATCAGAAATGAATCCTTTTATCTTGAAAAAGATCAAAAAAATGGGGACTAATTATGACTTAGAGGGTAATGAACCTAATACTCTTCAAGATCTTATCTCGAAATGTAGTCTTGTTATATTGTCTTCGAATAGTAATCACATACAGAATGATATATCTAAAGCGATTGATTTACGCAAAAAATTAAAGAGAGATAATGTTGTTCTAGCATGCCTAGTAGGATCTTTTTGTATTGATGGAAAAGATGAAAATCCATTTATACTTTGTGAAAAGTATCCAAATTTAGCTTTCTTTTCAGGCTTTCATCGTCATGGTGCATTAAGAAATCCTGTGGATAGTTTTACTGCAAATTTTTGTCATCCAGATTCATTTACAGCATTAGTAGGCGCAAAAATACTTAATCAATTATCACCACAAATACAAGTTTCAGCAGGAGTTCATAATATTGAATGTCAATATATTAAAGCAATAAAAAATGTTTCATCAATTTTTGCAGGATTTATAAATAACTTCCATTCTGATAAGCCTGGAATGCTTCCAACAATTAATACAGTTCTATTAAGTCAATGCTTTGATCAAGCAGCTTCAGTATCATCTGTAGTAAGAAAAAAATATCCTATAAATATTAATACAATCTCTTTAAGAGAATTAGGTTATGGTGTTGAAATGATAAAGGCACAAGAAAATATTTTTGGAGAAATTTTTGAAAAGAGAGATCATACATTCTCTCAATTAAATGCAGTTAAAGCTGATGTTTTAGGTAGTATGTCTTTACCCTCTGAGGGGAAACCAACAAGGAATTTTCAAGCAGGACAAGTATTATCTGAAATGTTTTTAAAGCTTAAAAGATGTCCAAGAAATATATCTGAATTTGTAGAGTGGTGTGATAAATTTTCATTGAGCGAGGGCAGTTTAGAGGGTTTGAAATCTTTAAAATATTGGCCAGATATGTATAAAAGATATGGGATTCAGAATAACAACTCCTCTATGATAAATTTAATTTATTTATGTTTTTACGGAACTGATTTTGAAAAAAAGGATGTATATAAAGTTTTTATTGATCCAAAAGAAATGACTAATTACTGTCAAGAATCTGTTCATGACTTTAATAGTATTGATTTGAAATTTAAAATGTTGGGAGTAGATATATTTAACGAAATTGATATTCTTTATGAAACTATTACTAACTCTAATTCTTCAATAAAGGATATTAATAAATTATCTCTTAAAAATTTATCAAGAAATGAATTTAAGTATCTAAATGTTATTAAATTAGTTAATAAATATTTTGATAATTAAATAAGTTAAATAAATACTAAGAACAACAAATTATTTTTAATATTATTTATTTACTTATAACCACATCGAGGTTAATATTAAATAAAATATCAAAACTATTGAATAAAGAATCATCCCATCGATCTCATGAGTTGAAGACTCTAGGATGGAATCAAGAAGATATCACAAGGTATGAAGAACTTTGGGAGTATTGCCAAAGGTGGGGATTAATCAATTTGGAGAGAGAAGATAGACAATTCCTAAAAAAAGCTGAAAAATTAATTCCAAAATTATTGCCCAAAAAACAATCTGTAAAAAAATCTATTGAAGAAAAATCTTACTACAAGTGGCTAAATTTTTATCTTGAAAAAATCAAGTCTTTCAATAAAATTAATTTAGATAAAAATAGTCAAAGTGTTTGGATTATATTTCTAGAAGAGGAAATAAAACTTCTTGAGGAACTTAAACCAGTAATGGGTCTGCCAGATACCCTTAAAGCAAAAAATCTTTATAATATTAGAAAAGTTTTAATAGAAAAAGCTTTTGAGAAATATAAAGCAAAAAATAATAAAATTTTATTTGATTTTGATAATGCATTAAATTCTTTGGAGATAAATAAAAGAAAAAGTTGGAAGTCTTTATTAGAAAATGATTCTGATTCAAAAAGTATTTATCCACTCATTGAAAATAAACTTGTGGATAATTTCAGGAAAGATGTAAAAAAATCAATTAATGATTATATGATAGAAAATTATCCATCCCTAAAAGAAAGTTTATAAAGATTTAGGGATAAAAATTTTCATTTGTATTATATTTAGCTAAATATATATAAGTAAGCATTTTAATAGTTTGAGCAATCAGAAATTTGAAACTCTTCAGCTTCATGCTGGACAACAGCCTGACCCTACAACTAATTCAAGAGCCGTTCCAATTTACCAAACAAGTTCATATATTTTTAACAATGCAGAACATGGAGCTAATCTTTTTGGATTAAAAGAATTTGGGAATATCTATACACGTTTAATGAATCCCACAACGGATGTATTTGAGAAAAGAATGGCTGCATTAGAGGGTGGAGTGGCTGCTTTAGCAACATCTTCTGGACAAGCTGCACAATTTGTAACAATAGCTAATTGTATGAGAGCAGGAGATAATTTTATCTCAACATCTTTTTTATATGGTGGTACTTACAATCAATTTAAAGTGCAATTCCCAAGACTTGGTATAGAAGTTAAATTTGCTGAAGGAGATAGTATTGAAAGCTTTAAAAATAAAATTGATGAAAAGACCAAAGCAATATATGTTGAATCAATGGGAAATCCAAGATTTAATATTCCAGATTTTGAAGGAATCTCCTCGCTCGCGAGAGAAAATGGGATACCTTTAATCGTTGATAATACGCTAGGTGCAGGTGGAGCTCTAATAAAACCTATAGACTTTGGCGCTGATATTGTTGTAGAAAGTGCAACAAAATGGATAGGTGGGCATGGAACAAGTATTGGTGGGGTAATCGTAGATGCTGGAACTTTTAATTGGGGAAATGGTAAGTTCCCATTAATGAGTGAACCTAGTCCTGCTTATCATGGACTTGTACATTGGGATGCGTTTGGTTTTGGTAGTGATATTTGTAAATCACTTGGAGTCCCAGACAACAGAAATATTGCATTTGCATTAAGAGCAAGACTAGAGTGTTTAAGAGATTATGGTCCTGCTTTAAGTCCTTTTAATTCATTTTTATTGCTTCAAGGGCTTGAAACATTAAGTCTAAGAATAGAAAGGCAAACTTCTAATGCTATGCAATTAGCAAAATGGTTGGAGTCTCATCACTTAGTTTCTAATGTTAATTATCCTGGTTTAGAGAATGATCCATATTATTCAAGGGCGAAAAAATATACAACAGGCAGGGGTATGGGATGCATGATAATGTTTTCATTAAATGGAGGATATGAAGATGCTGTAAAATTTATAGACTCTTTGAAATTAGCTAGTCATTTGGCAAATGTTGGTGATTCAAAAACTTTAGTTATTCATCCTGCTTCAACTACGCATCAACAACTTTCGGAGGAAGAGCAAATTTCTGCTGGAGTTACTCCTACAATGGTTAGAGTTTCTGTGGGTATTGAGCACATAGATGATATAAAAGATGATTTTGAACAAGCTTTAGCAAACATTAGTTAACAAATTAATTAAGTGGCTTTAATATTACCAAGGAATTACCATAAGATTCCTGATGTTGAGAAAAATCATATTTCATGGATAGAACCTGATCTGGCGAAGAGACAAGACATTCGCCCATTAAGGATCGGAATTTTAAATATTATGCCTTTAGGGAAACAGTATGAATTTAACTTATTACATCCACTTGGACTTTCTCCCCTTCAAATTGAACCTATATGGATAAAACTTAAAACACATTCTTATAAGACTTGGGATAGTAACCATTTAAATAATTTATATATTAGTTGGGATGAAGCTAATAAAAAAAGTCCATTAGACGGAATTATTATTACAGGAGCGCCTGTAGAACATATACATTTTGAAGAAGTAAATTATTGGAGAGAATTTGTAGATATTACTTCTGAAGCACGTGATTTATGTGCAAGCACTTTAGGTTTATGCTGGGCTGGATTTGCATTAGCTTATTTAGCGGGAGTTGATAAAAATGTCTTTGAAAAGAAGTTATTTGGCGTATACTCATTAAAAAGTTTAGTCCCAGGACATCCTTTAATGGGTACTCAAGATGATGAATTTCTTTGCCCTCAGAGTAGATTTGCCGGATTGCCAGATAATGAAATGGAAGATGCACAGAATCAAGGAAAGTTGAACTTGCTGGCATATGGAGAAAAAGTTGGTTATACAATTTTTGAAACTTCCGATCAAAAACAACTAATGCATTTAGGTCATCCTGAGTATACAGTTCATCGAATAGTAAGTGAAATAAAGAGAGATAAAAAGAAAGGTGATGTTCCTCCTCCAGAGAACTTTGATGCTAAGTGCTCAAAAACATCCTGGAGATCTCACCGAAATCTACTCTTTCAGCAATGGCTTTGGTTCTGCTATCAAAAGGTAAGTCTTAAATCTAGATGAGTTTAGTGTGAACTTTCAATACCGCCTAATCTTTCGAATAAATTTAAACTCTCATCATTCAAACCTATGATTTCAACTTCTGAACCTCCATTTTTAAATTTTCTCATTATCTGATCTAAAGCAATTACTCCACTTTGATCCCAAATATGTGCTTGAGATAAATCTATTATAACTTTTCTTGGATGTTCATAGATATCAAATCCCTGGAAAAAGTAAATTTTGCTTACAAAAAAAAGCTGACCTTCTACTTTATAAATAAGAGTAGTTTTGTCTTTTTTAATTTTGGAAACAGTAATAACTTTCGCAACCTTTCTGCTAAAAAGGATTGCTGCTAAAGCTACTCCTGCAATAACTCCTAAAGCAAGATTATGAGGTTTAGTGAGCATTGTAACTGAAAAAGTTGTAAGCATAACTGCAGTATCGCTCTTTGGAATCTTTCTAATATTTTTTAATCCACTTATATCAGCAGTACTAATTGAAATAGTAATCATTACTGAAACCAAAGCTGCCATTGGGATCTCTCCAATCCATGATTTAAATAAAATAATCATAAGTAATAATGACAAACCGGATGATAAAGTTGATAATCTAGATTTACCTCCATTTTCAGTATTCATAACTGATTGCCCTACTAGTGCACAGCCAGCCATTCCTCCAAAAAGTGATGCCACGATATTTGCAACACCTTGACCTCTTGCCTCTTTATTTTTATTTGAGCTAGAGTCAGTCACATCATCTAAAATATCTTGAGTTAAAAAAGTTTCCATTAAACCTACAAGAGATATTGCCAATGAAGTAGGTAAGATAATCCCAAAAGTAGAAAAATTAAATGGAACTTTCCCATCAGCTATAGATCCAAATGGTAAAGAAAGAGTTGGTAAACCATCAGGTAATTTTCCTAAATCACTAACTGTAGGTATATCTAAATTAAATAATACGCCTATAAATGTAATTACTATTATGGCTATTAACTGAGAGGGTATGATTTTAGTTACTTTTGGCAATCCATATATAATAACCAGTCCGAGAGCTACTAATATCCATACAATAGGAATTTGATTATCTAAAGGATATTGTGAAATATTTTGTTCTGCTAATTTTGCACTTTGTTTAATACCTATTCCTAATTGTGGAAGTTGTGCTTGAAATATCAGTAAAGCTAAAGCATTTACAAATCCACTTAGTACTCCATTTGGAACAAAACGCATTTGATATGCTAAACGCAAATATCCCCAAATTATTTGAAATACTCCTGTTAATAATCCTGCTGCAATTAAATAAGATAAACCTAATCCTGGCGATTGACTTTCTCCATAAGAAACTAAACCTGTCATTAAAAGTGCAGTAGAGCCTGTCGCAGAGGTTATCATTCCTCGTCTACCTCCAAAGATGGCTATTGTTATTGATAAACAAAATGCACCAAATAATCCCACTTTTGGGTCAACTCCAGCAATCCCAGAAAAAGCAATTGCTTCAGGGATCATTGCGAATGCTACAACTATTCCTGATAGTACATTTGCTTTGGGATTATCAAACCAATTCTTTGAAAGATAATTTTTGAAATTTGACATTTAGGTAACTAATTATTAATCCTAATCATTAAAAGTTACCTCATAAAGGTGGCAAAATTCCTGAAGGATCACAAAAGTTTTTTAAAAACTTTAATTTACCTAGTTTATTGTCAAATGCTCTTATTAGTTCTTCTTCATGGGAATGTAAATGATTGTGTAATTGAGCGAGATGAATATTAGGAAAAAGTGGTTTTAATTTACACCAGGATTCATTCATCCAATTAATACTATTCTCTTTCTCTTCAAGATTATTTCTCTCCCAAGAAGCAAAAATCCAAGGTTTCCAAGAAGAATTTCTATGTACAAATAAACTTGGATTACTTACAGCTGCTTTTGTACTTCCGCCAAGTTGTTGGCATGCTACATAACAACATTTATTAGGTTTATTTTTATTTATTTCAGAAATAATTTTTACAAATTGATTTATATTCTTATTTAGATCTTCACCAAGAAGACTCATTACTTCAGAATGAAAATTTAGATTAAATTCAAAAAGTTCTAACTCTCTGGGAAAAAATTGTATTTGATTAAAGCTTTTATAAGTTTTGCTGTTGATGGAACTAAATTTATTAAAAATTTTCAAATACTTTTCAATATTAATACTATCTGCTTCTGTTTTGATTTCAGCGACAATAGTTATATAAATTTTGTCTGCAAAAATCCATTGTAAACTCATATTATTAGGAAAATCTTCTGCAATATCAATAATCTCTGCAAGTTCTGTTTGATTTACTAAGCCATCTAAAATTAATATTGGATTTTTCTTAATAGTTTTAAGGCCAATTTCCGTAACTATAGCTAGAAATGGAGCAGCTCCTTTTAATGCCTCGAAAATATTTTTTTCATCATCATTATTAAGTTCATTTTTATGAAAAGAAAAATAATTACCATTACCAAAGTATCCATTTATAAATTCAATATTATCTATCGCTAAACCATATCTTCTACTTAGTGGACTAACTCCCCCTGTTAAAACATAACCCATACCTGGCAAATTTGATAAACCTATAGGAAAAACACGGTCATCTAAATCTAACTGAGTTAGTAAATCTTTCATCAAAACTCCACCTCCAACACTAACTATTTCTGTTGTTTTATTTAAGGTAATTTGATTGTATTCTTTTCTAAGATCAAGAGTTATGAAATCATCTTTAGCACAGCTTGATGTTGTGCTACCGCTACAAATGCAGATATATTGATCATGATTTATATTTAATTTCTCTTTACTAAATAGATCTTTTTCTAAATCAAAATAAATATTTTTTATTTGAGAGTCTCTTGCATTTGTATTTATAAAATCATTTGAATTCTTTTCTGTCACTAAGAGTAAACTTTATTTATAATAATTGTATAAATTATTAAGTTATTTTGGATAAAAATAATAAAAAGCTAAATAAAGATTTTGGGATACTAGTTTGCGGGCATGGAAGTAGAAACAAATTAGCTATTTCTGAATTTAAGGAATTAACAAAATCTATTAAAGAAAGATTTATAGATGTGAGAGTAGAATATGGCTTCTTAGAATTTGCTAAGCCTTCAATAGCTGACGGATTAGAAAAATTAAGATTAAATTCAATAAAAAAAATAATTGCAATCCCAGCAATGCTTTTCGCGGCTGGCCATGTTAAAAACGATATCCCCTCAGTTCTTATGAAATATGCAAGTTTGCATCAACTAGAAATATTTTATGGCAGAGAATTAGGAATAAATAATTCTATGATTAACGCTGCTTGTGAAAGAGTAAGAGAAGTATTTAGTAAAAATAAAAATCTTAAACTCTCTGAATCTATGCTTGTTGTTGTTGGTCGTGGATCTTCTGATCCTGATGCAAATTCTAATGTTTCCAAAATTACTAGAATGATGGTAGAAGGCCTTGGATTGGGATGGGGAGAAACTTTATTCTCAGGGGTAACTTTCCCTTTGGTCGAGCCAGGTTTGAATCATATTGTTAAATTAGGTTATAAAAATATAATTATCTTTCCATACTTTCTTTTTTCTGGAGTTTTAGTTAATCGTATAAGAAGACAGAAAGATGAAGTTGCTTTTAATAATCCTGCTGTTTCCTTTTATGATGCAAAGTATCTTTCTAGTCACCCTTATGTGATAAATACATTTGTGGAAAGGATCAATGAGGTCTTAGATGATGATTTAAAAAATTTAATGAATTGCTCTTTGTGTAAATATAGATCAAATCTTGTAGGATTTGAAAAAGAAGTTGGATTGACACAAAAAAGTCATCATGAACAAGTTGAGGGAATTGGATTTACCTGTGAATTATGTGAAGCTGAATGTAATGGGGCTTGTGAAATAGAAATTTTTTCTTCCAGGGAAGATAAGTCTGATATTTTTGGAAATCATGTTCATGAAAAGATTAATAATCATAACCATGAACATTATCTTGATCATGGTCATTCTCATGAAAAATATCCGAACTCCGAGCATCCTCTTGGTCCAGTAACACTTAAATCACCAAAGTATAAAACCTTAAGAAAATCAGTTGAAATCGAGTGAATCATATGTCTCTTTCTCACCCGAGTCTAAATAGACTCTCTCAATATAAGCATTGCTAATGCATTTAGTGTTATTGATAAATTAGTAGTTTTTCCCCAGAGAATTACAAGTTTTCCACGTCCATTTCCACACTTGTTTAGTTAAAACTAGTTTTTTCTTAAATACTTTCACTTCAACATTAATGTTGACTTTTTGAAAAAAATTTATCAAATCAGAAACAAATTGTGATTTATTTTTTGTTTTAAAGCTATTACGTGAGTCTTATTTGATAATAAATTTTTATAGGCTTTTGACAATTTATAAAAAAAAGATGATTATTAATTTTGAAAGAAATTTTTATAAAATATGCCTGAAGTCAATTTTGAAAACAAATCTTCCAGACCATCGGAGGTCCAAATAAGTTTAGAAACTGAGCTATCAGAAACTTTATATTCAAGTATGAAAGATTTTGTTCTGAGAAATCCAACATGGGACCAATATAAGTTAATTAATTCTGCTTTAGCTACTTTTCTTGTTCAGAATGGCTGTAATGATAGATCAGTAACAGAGATCTACATAAACCAATTATTTATGCCGAGTAATGCCTCCTAATATTTAAACAAGCTCTCCGGCAAATAGCCATCATTGTTAATGTTGGGCTCTGCCACGAGGATGTAGGCCAGCATGATCCATCTGCAACAATAACATTTTTACATCTCCATAATCTATTCCATTTATCAATAACACTATTTTCCTCTGTAGTACCCATGCGTGCTCCTCCGACTTCATGAATGTAATAACCTGGAGGAGGAGGCTCTCCAGATAGAGCTATTGACCCTTTTACTAAATTTTTTATAAAAGGAATTTTATAAATTTCATCAATACTTCTTTCTTTCCCATGAACAACTTGAATTGAATCTTGGATCGTTTGTTTCATATGTTCTACCATTTTTAACTCATTACTGCCCCATTTAAATGAAATTTTAGGAATGGGTATATCCCACTCATCAGCTTTATTGGAAAGCTCAATTTTATTTGATTCATTAGGTAGAACTTCTCCATGAGAGATTAAAAAGCCTACTGATTCGTAAGGATCTTTTTGGATAAATTTGGGTAAACCTAATCTATCAATAGCACCCCAAGTCCCATAGCCTCTGATGAAATCTATGTTTGTTTTATTTGGGAGTTCAGATCCAAAAGGTAGAAAAAAACTCCCTGCTCCAGAAAGGTTACCTTGTTTAATTGATTCTTCACCTTTTATTTTTTTTAACTTTGGTATTGAGAAAAATTTGCAGATTGAAATGTGATCCATTAAATATTTTCCTAATTTCCCTGAGGAATCATTAAAACCTTTGAGATTAAAAAGTTTTTCTGAATTAATCAGAATTCTTAGTGTTGATATTGTCGATGCGCAGAGAACAATAAGTTCACAATTTAATTCTTTTTTTGAACCATTTTTGATATTTATTACTTTGATTTTTGTGGCAAGTTCAGTTTCTTTATTTGTTTCAAAAGACTCAACTAAGTGATTAGTAAGGACCTGTACATTACCAGTCTTTATTGCTTCTTTAAGTGAACTGCCAAGACTTGAGGATCTTGGCCAGTTTTTTTCATTAATTGATGCATTTTTATCAAAACCTCTTGATTGTATGAATGGGTAATTTAAAGAATTCTTTACTTGATTTCCAAAATATAATTCACCTTCTGTTAACGGTATTTGCCCTATGTAATTTCCATTCGGAACTTGATTTATATTATCTTTTCTTCCATAAATCCCCATAAGTTTTTCTATATAGTCATAATGCTCAGATAAATCACTATAGTTAATAGGCCAATCAGGGCCAAAGTTATCTATAAGTGAAGGCTTAAAATCACTTGAAGCAAGTCTTAATGTTATACCTCCCCAAGTTAAAGATCTACCTCCGTATTGTTTCCCTTGAGTCCATAAAAAGGGTTCATCTTTAGAATTTAAATATGGATATTTTTTCTCATTAGCATATAAATTGGGATTATTTTTCCAATATCCAGGATGCTGACTTTGATTCTTATGTTTTTTTGTAAGGATCCCGTTGAGTCTACTTATGCTATCTGTGGGTTCTTTACTTGAGGCATCACTTCTATTTATAGATAAGCCTGCCTCAATTACAAGTACCTTTATGCCTTGTTGGGCCAAGGTAAGAGCAGCTATACCTCCTGTAGCTCCAGAACCAACAACTATTGCTTCAAATGGATTTATATCCAAGATTTAAATTAGACTAAATATTCTTGGTACAAATATAGCATTCAATAAATATTTACCTTTAACAATTTATCACTAGAAGTTAGAATTTAATTAGTCCAAATTAATTAAATGAGATTAATAGTTCTTTTTTCTTTAACATTTTTATTAATCTTTCCTAAAAGTGCTTTTGCGGCATTGGATTATGGAAAACAATCTTTATTAGGGTTTGACTTTTCTGGCTCTGAACTTCAAGGCGCTACTTTTTATTTAACTGACTTGCAAGATGCAAATCTTTCCGAATGTGATCTGCAAGGTGCAAGTTTATATGGTGCAAAATTAAAAAATACTAATTTAAGTAATTCAAACCTTAGTGAAGTAACTTTAGATTCTGCAAATTTAGATGGAACAGATTTAACAAATACAAATTTGGAAGATTCTTTTGCTTTTAGTACTCAATTTAATAATGTAAAAATTAAGGGTGCTGATTTTACAAATGTTTATTTACCAAATGATGTCGTTAGAGAGTTTTGTGAAAATGCAGAAGGAGTAAATCCTTTTACAAAAAGAGAGACTAAAGATACTCTTGATTGTCCATAAAATTAACCTAAAGCATAGGATATTTTTTTTCTGATAATTCTTTTCTTATAAAGTGAATTGCCAATTGGCCAAGCCAAAGTTTTTAAATGCCTCAATGTTACTTGAGTATTTTTATAATATTTATTATGAAGAAGTTCGACTTTTAATATTTTTAGTGTTTTTCTTAGTAAAAATAAATCATTTTTTTTTCCATTTTTTTTATCCAATAAAATAAAATTTTTACTTTTTATTTTTTGTTCCAAAATATTATTATTCTCAGCGAAACCTACCTCAATAAAATTATATTTATCTGAATAAAGCGTATATATTATTCCTGAAACAGATCCTTTATTATTTAAAAATAAATTGGATTCAAATATTAATTTATTAAAACTTAACTGACTTTTGAAAAGCTTTTTCAACATAATTAATCTTGATTGTTTTGAACAAATTCATACTTTTCCAATAAATTATTTATTTCTGCCAATGCGATCCTTTTTTTGCAAGCAGAATCATATCGATTTATCGCAATTATTGGAATAGAACCTTTACTTTTCATCTCTGAAATTCCTGTCTCTAGGCATTGAAATGCGACGCTCGAAAGATCGCGACCCTCAGCAGCAGCCCATACTTTTAATAAATAATTTAAATTAGCAGGGACTGATATTTGTAATTTATTCGAATTTGACGTATTTAAAGAGATATCATCAAGATCAAATTCTTTAAGAGTAATTCTCTCTTTTACTCTTTTTTTTAAATTTTTAACTTCTCCGGAAATATTCTCTTTTGTTCTAATTTTTCTCTCAATCTCAAATAATTCATCTTCAGCGCTAACGAGTGCTTCTAAAGCCCACTTAGCATCATCTGCAGGGATAGATGTGCTGTTTAGCCATTCTTCTCTTAAGTTAGACCAGCTTTTATACATGAATATTAATTTATATAGATAATCATAATTGAATCTTTTTAGATTGTAAATAGAATCTAGTTAGATTGTTATATATTATTTAGTATTTAACCTCGTCTCTAGGTTTTAACTATATTTGAACTACCATGAGGCTTGTATTTTGGTTAATAGTAAATGTTTTTAAGAAGTATAAATATAGTCGCTTCTAATTAAATAAAGTTATTTAACTTTATATGTTTAGTGGATAAAATATTACATTAAAAATTTTAAATTATTATGATTTTGCGTTAATGTTGGATAGTTAAGAATTATCTTATTGAATACTATCTCTCAAAGAATAATATCTGTTTTTTTGTATACGCTTCCTTTGAAGGCTTCAATTCCCTTTGGTTATATTTTATTTTATAAATTTTCCTTTTTGAAGATAATTTTGTTACTTACGTTACCTATCGCATTCCTAGAAAAATCATTGCCTTTAGGCAGTTTATTATTATTTTTATTAATTTTTTTTGGATTTGTTAGAAATTTAAAAGCACCATATTTTGTCAGATTTAATGCCTGTCAAGCGTTATTGTTGAATATAGCAATTATTATTTTCAGTTATATTATTCGAATATTCCCCATTATTGAATTAAGTAATATCATTTTTGTAGTTATACTTGGAATCTCAACATTTTCAATTTTATTATGTATTTACGGGATTGAACCTGAAATACCTTTTATTAGTAAATCAGTGAGAATGCAAATCTAGTAATACAATATTTTCTAAAATTGGTTAACAATTTTCTAAGATACTTTTCCATTTAATCATATTTGATTTTAAAACCTCTTTAGGAGCTTCTTCTCCATTTAATTTATAAGCCTTTATTAGAGATTTATTAGCAAGAAAAACAAGTCTTTCTGCTTCTTTTAGAGATGAGCAAGAGTTGCTTTTTGATCCACTTTTTAGATTAAGTTCTACCTCTTTAAGAATTTCAATCGCTTTATTCCTTTTATAAAAGAAATCATTTAAATAGAATTCAAATTCAGTTTCAGATTTAATTGTTAATCCATATGAAAAAAATATTATAGAAATTAAAATAAAGCTAAAAAAGTTTTTTATCATTTTTATAGTTAAGATTTACTCCTGATCTAATTAAAACAGAATAGAAAATAATAACACTTATACTCCCAGATGGACCAATTAAAATATGCCAAACCTGATTATTTGTAGATACTAGGTTTATCCCAAATAAAGTAGTTAATAATATTCCAAATATAGGGTAAGCTAAAAATAAATAGTCTTTAAAATTTTTTTGCCAGTTAATAATAAGAAATGCACTTATGAAAACTTGAAAAAGAATTGCTAAATCTTTTCCTAATGGCCAGTAAACGGATATTGATAAAATACATAAAACAATATTGAATACGATAGTTAACCTTTTTTTTAATATAGAAATCGAAAGAAAAGTTAAACCTAATGATAGAGAAGAATAGAAAATCCAATTAAATATTGATGAATGATTTATATAAACCCAATCGGTATTAAAATGATCAAGCATTTCAAACATAGATCCAAATCCGAAACATATAAAACCAGGAGGTATCAGACGATAGTTATAAATATGTTTAAATTTATTCAATGATTTGATTCCTATGAAAGTTGGTATTAAAATTGCTTGCAAATGAGCAAGATATAATATTAATGAAATCAATATTTTGTTAAATTTGTATAAATATTTTATATCAGGAACATAAATTTAAAATTTATTTATTAATCTTTTTATTTTTATAATATTAAAAAAATTATGAATCTAATTCATATAATTAATTTTAGAATTTTAAATTATTTTAATTAATGAAAAAAATACAATTATTAATTTTTTCAATAATAACTTTTATTTCTATATTTTCCCTTTCAAATGAAATAAATAGGCTCAGAATTATCTTTTTATTTAGAAGAATACAATATAAAGTTATTAATCCTAAAGAAAGTATATTTTCATTATCTATAAAAAATATCGTTCCATGTCCTAAAGATTCCTTGACTTTGGCATACCTTGGTCAGAGTAATCATGGGAATAATATAAAAAGAAGTAACAATATAATTATTAATAATGAAAATGTATTTATGTATGATTGGAGAACAAATTTATGTTCACAATACCAAGAACCATTAGCTGGTACAGATGGGAGAAAAGGTTATGGACATATTGCTACTGATAATATAAATAGTCTTTTAAACAAATATTCTTATAAAGGTAGAATCCTTATAGTGGGATTTTCAAAAGGTGGTTCAATTGTAGAGCAATGGTCGGGAGGAGAACTCTCTAATAGATTAGATTTGATTTTGCAAAGATTAAAAAATAAAAGAATTAATTTAGATTATGTTTTTTGGCATCAAGGAGAATCTGAAAAGAATGATCAAGGTAAAAAGTATTTAAATCAATATAAGAAAGACTTAAAGGATGTATTTCAAAAAATCTTTTATTATTATCCAAATACACATATTGGTATGGCACTAGTAAGTTCATGTAATTCCCAAAGCAATAAAAGTTTATTAGATACACAAAGATTAATTATTAAGGAAGACAAAAGAATTTACCTAACTCTTAATACGGATAACTTAGGAAATGATTTTCGTTTTGATAAGTGCCATTTTAATTGGCTTGGATCAGAGAAGATAGGAGGGGCCTATTCTGATCTTATTAATAAATTAAATTATTAAAATCTATAGTAATTTATTTTAAAAATTGTTCATTTTAGAATTTTATATCTTTATTAAAATAGATAGTAATCATTTTAAATTTTTAAAATGGTTCAGAATAAGAAATTTAAGCTACTCTTTTTTAAGAGGTTATTTTTTTT
>CETG01021621.1_pt1 | contig 26962 bp, 19 predicted proteins | sample 361471 | NCBI WGS metagenome assembly CETG01 (sample SAMEA2622696, study PRJEB7988) | marine metagenome | isolation source: saline water (ENVO:00002010), including | reverse complement strand
GGATGTATTATCGCCGATTTCGGGGAGTTATTCAGACCTTCCTTAGATTGATGTTTTCCCTGTTTGTAATTGCATTTCTGTCGGGCTGTATGACGACCAAATCCTACGTCGACCCCACCTATGGGAAGACCGCTTATAGCGACATCAAGTCGGTTGCAACGCCATACAATTCAAACGTCAGTGTCGAGTTTCGGCGCAACGGTACTCACTTTGCTCGTGCCGATTCAGAATTGCGCGGCCATGTAGAGCGAACCCTGCGTGCCTCCGGCGTGGTTGTACCGGGCGCAGCAGGCGCCAACTACAGCATCCGTGTGATTGTGAACAATGTGGGTGACGTCAGTGGCGCAGCTGCCAAGGGCTTTGCTACCGGTCTGACGCTGGGTGCTGCGGGCTCGCTGGTTACCGATTACTACGAAGCAACCATCGAGCTTGTGGATGCGGATGGCAATACCCACTCCGGTTCATACAAGCATGCGCTGCATACGACCATTGGCAATAAGCGTGCGCCCTTCAACATGCAACCGACAACGCCGGCAGATGCGTTCGGTCGTGTTGTTGAGCAGACTGTTCTGAATTTCATTAAAGAGATGCAGGAACAAGGGCTGCTCAGCTTCTGCGAGCCGGTACTTCCAGCTCGCGCCTGATACCGCCTTGCTGACTGCGGTCGGGCCGGACTCCGCTTCCCGGCCGCAGATTAGGGCGTTGGTATGAGATTGAGGGCATTGTATGCCGCGTCGCCCCCGGCGATGTTTATGCTTTTTTGTGTCTGGTGGCTCACTGATTGGCGCTTGGAAGGCGAGCCTGCGCAGCATTGACCGTCAACTCGGTTAGCGACTCCTTCTCACCGTCTCCGACGGACTCTCACCAAACAACGCTTTGTAATCCCGCGCAAACTGCCCCGGATGCCAGAAGCCGCTGTCTGCCGCGACGACGGCGATAGGGCTGGTTTGTTGCGGGTCGCTGAGGGCGCGGCGAACGCGGTTGAGGCGCGCGCTGCGCAGGAACTGCAGCGGGCTGATGCCAAGAATGCTTTCGAAGCTGTATTGCAAGGTGCGACGGCTGACGTGTACGCGCTCGCACAGCTCGGGAATGCTCAGCGGGGCTTCCGGGTGTTCGGCCAGATAGGCTTTCACTTGCTCGACTACCTTGCGCCGATGCGCGTAGCTGGGCGCTGCGGCCGGTTGGGCGGCGTTGGCGACCAGTTCCAGCAGGGCCTGGCTGGCGAGTTGCTGCTGGTGTTCGCTGTCGAGTCCGAGGGCGCCGCGGTAGAGCACCTGCTCCAGCAGGCCGCGAACCTGGTCGAGCTGCTCCTGCGGTACGGTCAGACGCGGGCTGTGTTCGAGTGAGTGCAGATCCAGCGTGCGCTCTTCGCGCTCGGCGGCGCGCAGTAGCATTTCTTCCTTGATGACGATGCCGTAGATGTCGAAGGCATCGGGGGTCATCAATTCAAAGTCGCGGCTGCCGGGGCGGCACATCAGTTGGTCACTGCCGACCTCAAGACCGTTAATGCGGCAGTCTGCCGCGCGGGCGGGGATGCCCAGCCAGAGCGCATCCTTCCAGACGTTGCACTGCTGCCGCAGGGAGCGGTTGGTATGCTCCTTGAACAGTTGGCAGCCGTCCAGCGCCACTTCATCTATTCGCCCATAGAAGCGCCCGCCGCCCAACTGGTCATATTCCTGCTGCCAGTTGGTCAGGTTGTGGGCGTGTTCGTCGGCGTCCTGTGCCTCACGTGTGCTCCTTGCTGGTGCATTGTGCTCCGTTGTGGGCTGCATTGGCGAGCGCTCGCGTGTTCAGTTGGCGGCATCCTAACGCAGGATGCTCGGGTGGAATATGCCTCAAAGGGCTTCAATGGGCCGCCTGGGACACTTTTGCCAAATCTTGATAGCCCGCTGGAACAGGCATCGCATCTGTTTCAGGCATCTTCCGCTGCTTCGCGTGACTTGCGCGACATTCGCAGCAATTTGCATGCCTGAGGTAACACGATGACGCATTCCTACCGCTATACGCTGGGCAGCCGAACCTTCGGCTTCCGCGATCTGGCCGAGCTGATGGCCAAGGCGACACCACAACGCTCCGGTGATCGACTGGCCGGTGTTATTGCGCTGTCTGCCGAGGAGCGCGCGGTCGCGCAGATGGCTCTGGCCGAGGTACCACTGAAGACCTTTCTGAATGAGGCGCTGGTGCCCTATGAAGCGGACGAAATCACCCGCTTGATTATCGACGAGCATGAGCCGGCGGCGTTTGCGCCCATATCGCACCTGACCGTCGGGGACTTTCGCAACTGGCTGCTGAGCGACCACGCGACCCCGGAGGTATTGCAGTCGATCCGCGCGGGCGTGACGCCGGAGATGGCCGCGGCGGTGAGCAAGATCATGCGCAATCAGGATCTGATTCTGGTCGCGAGGAAGTGTCATGTGAACACCGCGTTTCGCAACACCATCGGGTTGCCCGGTCGGCTGTCAACCCGCTTGCAGCCAAATCACCCGACCGATGATGTCAACGGCATCGCTGCCAGCATCCTCGATGGGTTGCTCTACGGTAACGGTGATGCGGTGATTGGTATCAACCCTGCTACCGACAACGTGGCGCAGGCCATCAAGCTGATGAAGCTGGTGGGCGAGGTGATCGAGAAGTATGAGATCCCGACCCAATCCTGCGTACTGACCCATGTGACCAATACCATCGAGTGCATCGAGGCCGGGGCGCCGGTTGATCTGGTGTTCCAGTCGATTGGTGGCACCGAGGGAACGAACACTAGCTTTGGTTTCAACCTGGCTACCCTGGCCGAAGCACAGCAGGCGGCGTTGAGCCTGAAGCGCGGCACGGTGGGCAACAACGTGATGTATTTCGAGACGGGGCAGGGCAGTGCGCTGTCTGCCAACGCGCATCATGGTCTGGACCAGCAGACCTGCGAGGCCCGCGCTTATGCCGTGGCACGCAAGTTCAAGCCGCTGCTGGTCAACACTGTGGTCGGTTTTATTGGCCCGGAGTACCTGTTCGACGGCAAGGAAATCATCCGCGCCGGGCTGGAAGATCACTTCTGCGCCAAGCTGCTCGGCCTGCCGATGGGGTGTGATGTCTGTTACACCAACCACGCCGAGGCGGATCAAAACGACATGGACAACCTGCTGACCCTGCTGGGTGTGGCGGGCTGCTCCTTTGTGATGGGCATCCCCGGCTCGGACGACATCATGCTCAACTACCAGACCACTTCATTCCATGACGCGCTGTATGCGCGCCGTGCGCTGGGGCTGCGGCCATCGCCGGAGTTTGAGCAGTGGCTGATCCGCATGCAGATCATGCGCGATGCCGACCGTCACATTCTGCACGACGCGCTGCCTGAGCCCTTTGCCCGCTCACTGAAGGCGTTGCCGGGAGGCAGAGCATGAGTTCGTCAAATGACAAAACCCGCAACCAGCCCGGTGCGGTGGTCGAGAACCCCTGGCGTCGCCTGCGCGAATTTACCGATGCGCGTATTGGCCTCGGCCGGGCCGGGATCAGCCTGCCGACCAGCGAGCTGCTGGCGTTCCAGCTGTCCCACGCGCAGGCCCGCGACGCGGTGCATCTGCCGCTGGATATCGACGCCCTTTGCAGTGAGCTGGCTGCTGACCCGCAGTTGGCTGCGCTGGGTGAGCCGATTCGCCTGCACAGTCAGGCGACTGATCGCATGACCTATCTGCAGCGTCCGGATCTGGGCCGTCTGCTGGACGATGCCTCGCGTGAGCAACTGGTTGCGCTGTGCTGTGAGCAGCCGAGCGATCTGGCCATCGTGATTGTGGACGGCCTCTCATCCCGCGCAATTGCACAGAACGCGGTGCCGTTTCTGCAGCGTTTTATGGGGCTGTTGGCCAGCGAGTTGCCGGAGTGCTCACTGGCGCCGCTGACCATCGTTGAGCAGGGCCGCGTTGCCGTTGGTGATGACGTGGGCGCGCTGCTGAACGCCCGCGCGGTGTTGCTGCTGATTGGTGAGCGTCCGGGCTTGAGTTCGCCGGACAGCCTTGGGCTGTACCTGACCTGGGCACCCAAGCCGGGGCTGACCGATGCCGCGCGCAACTGCATTTCCAACGTGCGGCCGGCAGGGTTGCCGCATGTCGAGGGAGCCAAACGGGCGCTGTATCTGCTGCGCGAGGCGCAGCGGCTGAAGCTCTCGGGGGTCAACCTCAAGGATCGCACCGAAGACGCGGTGATTGAGCACCGCGGCAGCGGTCGCAATTTTCTGGTTTCCGAGTGACGTCGGGGGAGGCGTCATTCACAACTGCAACACCACTGAGGATCTCTCATGTCTAACGACCATCAGGCGTACCTTGCCAAACGGCAACTCAAGCGCGGGACTGCGGGCTGGATTCTGCTCGCCGGGCTCGGCGTCTCTTATGTTATTTCCGGCGATTTTGCCGGCTGGAACTTCGGCATCGCGCAGGCGGGCTGGGCGGGCTTTGCGATTGCCGCGGTACTTATGGGGTTGATGTATCTGACCCTGGTGCTGTCGCTGGCGGAAATGTCGGCGGCCATTCCTGCTGCGGGTGGCGGTTACAGCTTTGCCCGGCAGGCGATGGGGCCGACCGGGGGCTTTCTGACCGGTCTTGCGGTGTTGATCGAATATGCGCTGGCCCCGGCGGCCATCGTCATCTTTATCGGGTCGGCGGTGGAAGCGCTGCTCGGTTTCAACGGTCCTTGGGTCTACGCGATCTTCTATCTGGTATTCGTCGGCATTCACCTGGCGGGCGTGGGTGAAGCGTTGAAAGTGATGATGGTAATCAGCGGTCTGGCGGTCTTCGCCATCGTGGCCACCGGTGTGGCGCTGGTCATGCACTTCGATATCAACAACCTGTTCGACATCGCCATGACCGACGCCAACGGTGCCAGCGAGATGCTGCCGCTGGGCTGGTACGGTGTGTGGGCGGCGCTGCCGTTTGCCATGTGGCTGTTCCTGGCGGTTGAAGGCGTGCCGCTGGCCGCCGAAGAAGCCAAGGACCCGGGCAAGGACGTGCCCAAGGGCATCATCGGTGCCATGGTCTTCCTGCTGTTTACTGCCTTGATGGTGGTGGTGCTGGTGCCCGGCGCCGCAGGGGCGCAAGCCATGGGCGAAAGCGCGGTACCGCTGGTGGATGCGCTGAACGCAACCGGTAACACCAGTCTGGCGACACTGGTCAACGTGCTGGGTCTGGCGGGTCTGATCGCCTCGTTCTTCTCGATCATCTACGGCTACAGCCGCCTGGTATTTGCGCTGTCCCGCGCCGGTTATTTGCCCAAGTCACTGTCGCTGACGACCGAACGCAAGGTGCCGGCCCGCGCGCTGATCGTACCGGGCATCTTCGGCTTTATCGCCTCGCTGAGCGGTGAGGGTGACCTGATGCTGGCGATGGCGGTAGTCGGTGCGACCGTGTCTTACGCACTGATGGCGCTCAGTCACATCCTGCTGCGCATCAAACAGCCTGAGCTGCCGCGCCCGTACAAGACCCCGGGCGGCGTGGTGACTTCGGGTATCGCGCTGGTGCTGTCATTGATCGCACTGACCGGCGTCTACGCCTTCGATCCGCGTGCGTTCTTCTTCACCATGGGCCTGTTTGTGATCGGTGCGGTGTACTACTTCGGCTACAGCCGCAAGCATCTGGTTGCCAAGTCGGCCGACGAAGAGTTTGCCATGCTGGCCGAGGCAGAGTCGGATCTGGCTGCTGCCTGATTCAAGTCTGCATAGCAACGCAAAGGCCGCCTCGGGCGGCTTTTGTGTTTTGTGTTGTGCTGCCTGGTTGGAATCGCCTATTGGCCAAAGGCCATTTCTGGTCTGTTCCTGCCGTGATTGCTCTGTATATACTGGCCGCAAAAAAGCCGACAGAAGGAATTGGGGCATGGCCGTCGTAGGGATAGATCTGGGCACCACAAACAGCCTGATCAGTGTTTGGCGTGACGACAAGAGCATCATCATTCCCAACGCGCTGGGTGAATTGCTGACACCCTCGGTAGTCAGCGTAGATGATGATGGCATGGTCACGGTTGGTCGTGCTGCGAAGGACCGGCTGGTTACCCATCCTGAAAAAACGGCTGCACAGTTCAAGCGTCTCATGGGTACCAGTGAGAGGATCAGGCTGGGCAATCGCCAGTTCAGCGCCGAGGAACTCTCTGCGCTGGTACTCAAGCAGCTCAAGGCGGATGCCGAGGTATACCTCGGTGAGCCCGTTGACGAGGCAATCATCAGCGTTCCCGCTTATTTCAACAATCATCAGCGTACTGCCACCCTCAACGCCGCTCGCCTTGCCGGACTCAAGGCAGAGCGACTGATCAATGAGCCAACCGCCGCAGCACTGGCGTACGGTATTCAGGAAAACGAAGAGGAATGCCGTTTTATCGTCATTGACCTGGGCGGCGGTACGCTCGACGTTTCCATTCTGGAAAAATTCGAAGACCTGCTTGAGGTGCATGCCACCAGTGGTGACAGTTTTCTGGGGGGCGAGGATTTTACTGCGGCCATGCTTGGTGCCGTCTGTGAGCAAATCGGCTGCGAGCGCCAAAGTCTGAGCAGGGAAGACCGTGCGCATCTGTATCGCGTTTGTGACGAAGCCAAAAAGGCCCTGGCCGAGCAGCACGAGGTGCTGATGACGCTCAGTCTGGCTGGCAAGGAACACAGTCTCACCTTTACGCGTGATGCCTTTGTTCAGGCGTGCATTGTGCTGCTGGAGCGGATCCGGGGGCCAATCGAGCGCGCGGTGCTCGATGCTGGCATGAGCCGCGACGATTTTGACGAGGTCATCCTGGTTGGCGGCGCCACCCGCATGCCTGTCGTGCGCAGCCATGTTGGTCGGCTGTTCGGCCGTATACCTGCCACCACCATCGACCCGGACCTTGTTGTTGCCATGGGGGCTGCGGTGCAGGCTGCCCTGAAGGAGCGTGACGCCGGTCTGCGCGACACGGTGTTGACGGATGTGTGTCCGTTTTCACTGGGCATCGAGATCGCCAAGGATATTGGCGGCGAGCGTGCGCATGGCTTTTTCAGCGTGATCATTCCGCGTAACACGGTCATCCCGACCAGCCGGGTGGATCGCTACTACACCGTTGCCGACAATCAGAGGGTGGTGAACCTGTCGGTGTTTCAGGGCGAACAGCGGATGGTGCGCAACAACATCAAGATTGGCGAATTGGCGGTTCAGCTTCCTGGCGGCCGGGCCGGCGAGGAGTCGGTTGATGTGCGCTTTACCTACGACATCAATGGTGTACTCGAAGTGGAGGCGGTGGTCGTCAGTACCGGCGTTCGGAGTACGCTGGTGATTCAGAACACCACCAGCGAACTGGACGAGAAGACGCTGGAGCGGCTGCTCAAGGAGATGGAAAAACTCAAGTTTCACCCTCGTGAGGACAGCGCCAACATTGCCTTGATGGGTGAAGCAGAGAGGATGTGGGCAGAGACGCTTGGTGAAGAGCGCCGCTATCTTGAGGAGTTGATTGAGTATTTCGAGGCGGCCATGGACTCACAGGATTTACAGCGCTGCGCTGCTGCCCGTGACGCCGTTGGCCAGAAACTGGCGGAGCTGCGTAACAGCCGGGGGCGCTGGTGAGCTGCTGGGCGACGCTGGGCGTCGAACCCTACAGCGATCTGCGCACCATCAAGCGGGCCTACGCCCGGTTGTTGAAGGATATGCATCCGGAGGAGCGGCCGGCCGAGTTCATGGCGCTGCGAGAAGCCTATGAGCGGGCGTCGGTAATGAGTGCCCGGGAAGCTGCGCGCACAGGCCCTCGGGAGCCCGAGCCGGGCCCGGCTCCCGCTGAGCAGCTTGAGGCAGCGGCGGCGTCACCTGATGTGCACGAGCCGGATCCGGCCCTTTTGGAGGCGCTGCGTGTGCAGCGCGAGCAGGAGCAGGAAGAGGCCGATGCTCGGCAGCGCTTCAACCTGCGTATGCAGGCGCTGGCTGATGCTTTCATTGAAGTGCTCGACGACCCCCAGCGCCGTGCCGATCCAGCAATCTGGCAGGCGCTGCTGAGTACACCGGAGCTGAGCAATCTGGACATCCGGTTGCGTCATGGCGCCAACCTTCTTCCGGCAGTCATTGATCTGCTGGAAGCGCCGGAGCAATCGCTGTTACCGCCCGGCGTTCTGGTGCTTCTTGATGACAGCTTTCACTGGACTCAGGACCAGAACATCAACTGGCCGGTGAGCGAGGAGTCAATGCAGCGGCTGTGTCTGCTGGTTGGTGCAGCGCACAGAAGCATTGCAAGTGCTCCTCCGCGCACGGGGTGGGGGTGGTTTTTCAGTTCCATGTTCCGTCCCGACGGGCGCCTGAGTCGAACCGAGTTTTCCACTGGAATGACGCTATTGCTCCCCGCGGCATTTTTGGTTGCGTTCGCGATGGCTATCCTGCTGCCACAGCAATTGAGAGACGCTGTGATTATCGTGATTTGGCTGGTGGCGGTTTACGCTGTTGTCATCGCACTTATCAAGCGTATCAGGGACTCCGGAACCAATATCTATATTGCGCTTGTGCTGGGTATCGCGTTTCCGGTAATGAACCTGCTGTATATCTTTGCCAACTCAAGAGATCCAGTATCTACGCCGGGTAACCCAAGAGCGCGTTTTGTTGATCCCTATGTGATGGCGGCTCATTCATTGTTTCGCAGCGGCTTCCGTTATGGAATCCAGCAACGGGTTCGCCGGTTTTTTCTCAGCATGAAGCCTTCTCTGGCATGGAGCCTGATTCTGCTGCCTGTTGCTGTCGCGGGTTTGCTGACCCTGGCGACCTTATTGGGCGCCAAGTTTTTCTGAACCGGGCAGCCGTCTGCGCAAACGGGTGGCTGTGATACTTCGCGCGTTTGGATCTTCAGACGGCGTCGTCCGAGAGGAAAAAGGCGTAACCCGCGCCACCGCTGCGTTTGGCTGCGTACATGGCGTTGTCGGCGCGGTGCATCAGTCGACGTTCGCTGTCGCCGTGTTCGGGATAGACGGCGATACCGACGCTCGGTGTGCAGGTCAGGGTATGGCCTTCAATCAGGAAGGGTGCGCTCAGATTGCCGAGGATTTTCTCCGCGACGGTTGCGGCATCCTGTTGCTGTCGGATGCCGTCGAGTACTACTGCAAACTCGTCGCCGCCCAGTCGGCCGCAGCTGTCGGATTCGCGCACGCTTTGGCGCAATCTGTGGGCTACCTGTTGCAGCAGATGGTCGCCAACGGCATGGCCGTAGGTGTCATTGATCTGTTTGAAACTGTCCAGATCCAGATACAGCACGGCCAGTCGTCCATTGTTGCGCTCCGCTCGCTGCAGGGCAGTTTGCAGTCGGTCCATCAGCAGGGCGCGGTTGGGTAGCCTGGTCAGTTGATCGTGCTGCGCCAGAAAGGAAAGCCGGGTGTGGGCCTGGTGTCGGCTGATCGCGGTCGCCAGCTGGCTGGCAACGAATTGCAGAAAGGATGTATCACGTTCGTCGAAGCCGTTATTTGCAGGCTGGTGGTGGACGATAAGGGCGCCGATAGGGGTAGTGTCGTTCAGCAGAGGCACGCAGAGCGGGTTGTCGGGCGCATCTGGAGCGCTCGCCGGGGTGTCATGGTGCTGCGGGCGCATCATTCGGGCCAGAGACGGGTGGGCTGCAAGCGGCCCCTGCGCGGGGGGCGGCAGGTCTTCACCGGCATGGTAGGGGAAGCTCAGCTGATCTGCCTCGGCGTCATAGAGTGCAACAGTAAGCGCCCTGGTCGGCAAGTGCTGGTTAATCAGGTCGTACATGCGCTGGTAGAGCATCGGCAATGTTTCTGCCGAGTGCACCGCGGCCGAAACCGCATAGACGGCTGCTTGTCTGGCCTCGGCCTGTTTTCGCCTGGTGATGTCGCGGGCAACGCCAACACGCACCTGCTCGGCCTCGAACCACTGGGCCGACCACATGATGTGGACGATATGGCCCTGCTTGTGAATGTAGCGGTTTTCGTGGTCACCCGAGGGCTGCCCTGCGGTAATCTGCCGGGCAAGCTGGCGGGTAGCTTCCCGGTCATCGGGATGCATCAGCTCAAACGTGGTGCGGCCTATCAGTTCTTCGGGCGAATAGCCGAAAACCCGTTTGCTGGCTGCGCTAACGGATAAAAAGCGTCCTTCCTTGTCTACGACGCAAACGACATCCAGCAGCAAATCCAGTAGCTTGTCGTGAGGAATCAGGGGTGCTGGGTTCATGCCGCTCAATATAGTGGCAGAGTGCCTAGGCTCGCTACCGCGCGCCGATGTTTTTTTCGGTCTGCCTTCTGGCGACCGGCTGCGAGCGTGTCTGGGAGCCGGCCGCGCGACCATTGGTCCGCTGCGTCGTCGAGTGCGACATGACATTCGCGGTAAAAGCCGGATAATGGCCGGCTGTTCAATTCGCCCCTCAAACGCTGGTGCATGCATGGAAATCAAGGTCAACTTTCTCGACAACCTCCGACTTGAAGCCAAATTCGATGACTTCACGGTGGTGGCTGACCAGCCGATTCGCTACAAGGGCGATGGCTCCGCGCCGGGGCCGTTTGATTACTTTCTGGCGTCGTCGGCGCTGTGCGCGGCGTATTTCGTCAAACTCTACTGCAACACCCGCAATATCCCGACGGACAACATTCGTTTGTCGCAGAACAACATCGTTGACCCGGAAGATCGCTACAAGCAGATCTTCAAGATTCAGGTTGAGCTGCCGGCCGATATTTCCGAGAAGGACCGGCTGGGTATCCTGCGGTCGATCGAGCGTTGCACGGTCAAGAAGGTCGTGCAGACCGGTCCGGACTTTGTCATCGAAGAGGTCGAAAATCTGGACGCCGACGCCCAGTCTTTGCTGATGCCGGTGCAGACCGTTGGCGAGGGCACGCGGATTCTCGGCAAGGACCTGCCGCTGGAACAGACCATCGCCAACATGTCCGGCATTCTCGCCGGTCTGGGCATGAAGATCGAGGTCGCCTCCTGGCGCAACATCGTGCCCAACGTCTGGTCGCTGCATATTCGTGACGCCCAGTCGCCGCTGTGCTTTACCAACGGCAAGGGTGCGACCAAGGAAGCGGCGCTGGCCTCGGCACTGGGCGAGTTCATCGAGCGGCTGAACTGCAACTTCTTCTACAACGACCAGTTCTGGGGCGAAGACATCGCCAATGCCGAGTTCGTCCACTATCCGAACGAGCGCTGGTTCAAGGTCGGACGCAATGATGCGCTGCCCACGGGGCTGCTCGATTCCCATTGTTTGGCGATCTACAATCCGGAAGGCGAACTGCGCGGCTCGCACCTGATCGACACCAACTCCGGCAACGCCGAGCGTGGCATCTGCGCGCTGCCGTTCGTGCGGCAGTCTGACGGCAAGGAGGTGTACTTTCCCTCCAATCTGATCGAAAACCTGTTCCTCAGCAACGGCATGAGCGCGGGCAATACCCTGGCCGAGGCGCAGGTGCAGTGTTTGTCGGAGATCTTCGAACGAGCGGTCAAGCGCGAGATTCTGGAAGGTGAGCTGGCGCTGCCGGATGTGCCGGATTCTGTGCTGGCGAAGTATCCGGGCATTGTTGCCGGCATCAAGGGGCTGGAAGAGCAGGGCTTCCCGGTCTTGGTGAAAGACGCCTCGCTTGGTGGCCGTTTCCCGGTCATGTGCGTGACGCTGATGAATCCGCGCACCGGCGGCGTGTTTGCTTCCTTTGGCGCGCATCCCAGCCTGGAAGTGGCGCTGGAACGCAGTCTGACCGAGCTGCTGCAGGGGCGCAGCTTCGAGGGTCTGAACGACCTGCCGCAGCCGACCTTTGAAAGCCAGGCGGTGACCGAGCCGAACAACTTTGTCGAGCACTTTATCGACTCCAGCGGTGTGGTGTCCTGGCGCTTCTTCAGCGCCAAAGCCGATTACGACTTTGTCGAGTGGGACTTCTCCGGCGAGGGCGCAAACTCCAACCAGCAGGAAGCGGACACCCTGTTCGGCATACTCAAGAGCATCGGCAAAGAAGCCTATATGGCGACCTACACCGATCTGGGGGCCAACGCCTGCCGGATTCTGGTGCCGGACTACTCCGAGATTTATCCGGTCGAGGATCTGATCTGGGATAACACCAATAAGGCGCTGCTGTTCCGCGAAGACATTCTCAACCTGCACAGCCTGGATGATGAGCAGTTGCAGGGGCTGGTCGAGCGGCTGGAAGAAAGCGAGCTGGATGACTACACCGACATCAAGACGCTGATCGGCATCGAGTTCGACGACAACACCACCTGGGGTCAATTGACCATTCTTGAGCTGAAGTTGCTGATCTATCTGGCGCTGGAGCGCTTCGAGGACGCCAAGGAGCAGGTCGAAGCCTTTCTGCAGTTCAACGACAACACCGTCGAGCGCGGTCTGTTCTATCAGGCGGTCAACGTGGTGTTGGAAGTGCTGCTGGACGAGGAGCTTGAACTGGCCGATTTTGAGCCCAACTTCCGGCGCATGTTCGGCAACGAGCGGATGGATGCCGTGATCGGCTCGGTCGACGGCAGTGTGCGCTTCCACGGCCTGACGCCGACCAGCATGAAGCTGGAAGGGCTGGACCGCCACCTGCGCCTGATCGACAGTTACAAAAAGCTCCACGCCGCGCGGGCCAAGGCGGCGGCCAGCGTCGCCCGCAATGACGACGCGACAGCCAAACCCCTCCTGCAACCCTCCCGCACACGCTCCGCCGCCTGGCGTAAAAAAACGTAGGGCGGACAAAGCCGCAGGCGTGTCCGCGCGCAAGGCGCCACGCTACCACTCTGCAGCGAATGCTGCGCTGAGATAGCGATGTCTGGGCCACTTCGGTGGCCAACGCTGCGCGCTGACCACCCTACGGCTGGGGTGCTTCACTCGCCGAATTGGGTGCGTTGCTCGTTTGGTGCATCGCCCCAATCCGCCGGATAGATACCGGCGGCGACGGCGCGGTGAAAGCTGGAATAGGGCCAATCTGCGAGATGGGTTACATGCCCGTGTTTTATCGGGTTGTAATGGATGTAATCGATGTGCCGCGCATAATCTCGCTCATCACGAATCAGGTGCTCCCAATAACGTCGCTGCCAAATGCCTCGCTCCCGTCGGCGCTGCCGCCTGCTGCTTATGGGCTCATTCTTCGGTAGGCGACTGGAAAACCCATGCTTTATCAACTGCCAGCGCAGGGCATAGTTTGCGTCACCGGGTGGTAGCGTCCACACGCAATGCATGTGTTCGGGCAGCACCACCCAAGCATCGATATCAAAGGGCAGGCGGGCCTTGGTGCGGCGCACGCACTCTCGCAACAGGGCGACCTCACACACCAGCAGATCGCTCTTGCGGTCGTGCAGGGTGACGGTGAAGAAGTAGCTGGCGCCCGGGGCACGTGCGCGGCGGTAGCGGGGCATGGGCTGACGGTTCCCTGATGGCGACGCTGCACCATGGGCCAGCGGCGCTCAGCGGCCAATCAGTGCAGTGCGGGGATGTGATGCGTTCGGGGTTTGCCGGGGCCGATTCTGTGGCCCGTTGGCGCTGGCTTCAGGGCGTGAGGTAGCGGGCGACAATGCGCTGGTAACTGCCATCACTGACCAACTCACGTATGGTTGCAGCGTAGGCGTAGACGAAATTCTGATCATTGCTGCGCTTGCTGAAAGCCACTTCGGCGGCGTCGGTGGAGACGACCACGTCGGTGGCCGTGATCAGGCGGCTAAGCCCCAGTTGTCTGATTTCCCAGGTGCCTGTGTGTTCGTCGGCGATAACGCCGTCGATGCGGTCTTTCGCAATCATATTCCAGAGGCTGGGGCGGCTGTTAACCATGACGACGCTGTCTGCATAGCCTGGATCGCTCATCAGCACCTGGTAATCAGAACCGTACTGGACATTGATCTGGGCGCCAAGGCGAAAGGGCAGACCGGCCAGTTCGGTCAGTCGACTGATCGGCCAGCTTTCGATGGCCTGGCGGCTGGCAAACAGGATATTGCGCGAGGCGGGGAGCACCGCCCCTGAAAAATGCGCGTACTCCTCGCGTTCGGGGCGGCGGAAGGCTCCGGGTAAAACATCCAGACGGCCCTGTTTTAGATCTTCCAGCGCTCGTGCCCAAGGCAGCTTGCGCAGGACCGGGCGGCAGCCCAGTCGTTCGAGGACGGCCCGATGTACCTCAACGTCTATGCCGCCAATGCTGCCGTCTGCCAGCTCCATGCTGAACGGAGGGTCGTCATTCCAGCGCAGGGTCTTTTCACAGCGCGCCTCGGCTTGTGATGCGTTGCTGGACAGTAGCAACACCAGCGCCACGAGCAGCGCAGGCCTGCCGGTTAGGTGGGTACGTAGGTGGGCTGGAATCTGCTGCATCCGTTGCTCACTGTTCGGTATGGGTGCAACGGAGTCTAACAGCAGCCACCCCGGGGTCGAAAAGGGGCCGCACAGATTAATGTCTGTGTGTCACTGCTGTCGGTAGTCGGATGGCGCAACACCTTCCCACTGTCGGAAGGCCCTGCGGAAGTTGGCAACATCGCTGTACCCCAGTGTCCAGGCAATTTCTTCGACGGACAGCCGCCCCGATTTCAGGTGTTCGATTGCCAGAGCATGGCGCACCTCTCGCAGAATCTGCTTGTAGCTGGTCTGTTCGCGTTGCAGACGACGGTGCAGCGTGCGAGGCGTCACGTAGAGCAGGCGGGCGGTGGTCTCCAGACTGGGGAAGCTGTTTTGACGCTCCAGCAGCAGGCGCTGCACCCGATCACCCAGAGTGTTCCTGTCGCCCAGTTTTGCCAGCTCGCGCTGGCAGATCTGCTCGGCGTCGCGGAAGGCGTCCGGATCGGCCATGCGCAGTGGCTTGTCCAGTGTCTCGCTGCTGAGGCTGAAGGCGGCGCAGGGCTGATCGTACTCTACGGGGCTGCCAAACAGGCTGCTGGCGAGGCGGGTATCGCTGGAGGAGGGGAATGGCATGCGGACCTGCAGTATGCCGCTGTCGCCCAGGCTGATGGCATCGAAGATGTTTTTCACCGCCAGCATGATGGCTTCGATGAGGGTGCGCTCGGCCGTGCCCAGTGTCTGGGTCGGGACAAAACGCAGCTGCTCCACCGCTGGCTGCGCGGATGCTTCCAGTTGCACGCTGAGCAGCGTAGTGCGCACGGGCAAATACTGCTCCAGCAGCTCGATTACCTGACGCAGTGAGCCCGCCTGCAGCGCGGCGAAACCGAGCACACCGTGGGTGCCGACTACCAGTCGTTCGCCCAGCAGCAGCCCGAACGCGGGGTCGTTGCTCAGGGTGGTGGCGCGCTCGATGAGCCGGGTCAACAGGGTGATATCCGGCTGAAAGTCAGGGTCGGTCAGTTGCTCAGCTGATACGCCGCAACTGGTGAGCCAATGTTCGGGCGCAAGCCCCATCACACGCAGTTGCTCGGCGACCTGGCGCAGGTACTGCACGGGTAACAGGAAGTCGGACATCAGGTTCGGTCTGGTAATTTTGGTTTGCGTCAATGTCAGTTAATGACCCCCTTGTTGTCAATTGCTGATCTCTCACCCGTACCGCGCCCACCCCTAGCATGAAGTCGCTCCCGATCCGAACGATCCTGACAGGAGGACGCATGTTTTCATTGTTTCGCAAAAAGACACCGGTGCTTGCGCGCATCAACGGCGAGCCGGTTGCGGTGCAGCCGGGTGAGACCTTGCTGCACGCGGCGCTGCGCCACGGCATCGACTTTCCACACGGCTGCCGGGTAGGTGGCTGCGCCAGTTGCAAGTGTCGGCTGGTGTCCGGCCAAGTCAGGGAGTTGACCGAAACCGGTTACATCCTGAGTGACGAGGAGCTGGATGCCGGCTTCATTCTGGCGTGCCAGAGCGAGCCCAGAGGCGAGGTCGAGATTGAGGTGGATCTGGCGGCGCAGCAGGCACGTCAGCGGGTGCGCGGCCGCGTGGTTGAGCAGCAACCGCTGACCCACGACATCACCCGACTGGTCGTTCAGTTGGAACAGAGCCTGCCCTACAAGGCCGGCCAGTACGCCGATCTGAGCTTCGATCTGCTGCCGCAGCATGCGCGCAGTTTCTCGTTTGCCACCCGCCAGCAACCGGACGCCCAGGTCAGCTTTTTCATTCGCAAGGTGCAGGGTGGTGTGCTCACGTCTGCGGTGCACAGCCGCGCTTTGGTGGGCGAGAGCGTGACGCTGGAGGGCCCGCTGGGTGACTTCTACCTGCGCCCGGCCCGTGCGCCGCTGCTGCTGGTTGCTGGCGGCAGCGGGCTGGCGCCGATTCTCGCCTTGCTTGAGGAGGCACTGGCAACCGGTGGCGAGCGGCCGGTGACGCTGCTGTTCGGCGCACGCGCGGAACGCGATCTCTATGCGCTTGAGCAGATCAACAGCCTGGCCGGGCAGTGGAATGCCTCGTTCAACTTCGTCCCGGTGTTATCCGACGCGGCGCTTGATGCCAGTTGGCGCGGCGTGCGTGGACAGGTCACGGAGCTGATCGGCCAGTACCTGGCCGGTGGTTCACACGCCTATCTGTGTGGCCCGCCGGGGATGATCGACAGCGCGATCAGGGTGCTGCTGAACGCAGGCGTGGCCCGCGAACACATTTATTTCGACCGTTTCACCACCTTGCCTGCGCCAGTCACGGCCAGCGCCTGAGCAAGAACCCCCATAACAAAAAGAGAGGTGCTTTTATGAACATCCTGCATTACCTGAAGTTCTTCCTGTTCCATGCTGTTGGCCTGCTGGCGGCGGTCTCTATTCTGGCCGGTGGCGGCTGGACCAGCCTCGGCCTGCTGGCGGTGCTGGTGATCTACATCGGCGGCGATGCCATTGGCGGCAACGACACCAGCACGCCGCAGTTCCACTACCCGATGATTCTGACCGTCCAGCTGTGGATGGCGCTGCCGCTGCTGGCGTTTATCGTGTTCTCTGCCGTGTGGAGCGTCAGCGATGCGGACGTGCTGGGCTTTGGCACCGCGCTGACCCAGCTCAGTGGCTACGACCTGCTGGCCGCCCGCGAGGGGACCGCTACCCTGCATCATGTGTCGGCGGTCGTACTCACCGGGCTGATGATCGGTGTGCTCGGCACCATCGCCGCCCATGAACTCACGCACCGCACCTGGGACCCGGTCTCAATGCTGATCGGTCGCTGGTTGCTGGCGTTCAGTTTCGACACGGTATTTTCCATCGAGCATGTCTACGGTCACCATCGCTACGTCTCGACCACCGAAGACCCGGCCACCGCGCCGCGTGGCCGCAACGTGTACTTTCATGTGCTGGCGTCCACCCTCAAGGGCAATCTGAGTGCCTGGAAGATTGAGAAGCGCCGTCTGGCGCGCAAGGGCCAGGGGCTGATCAGCATCCACAACGCGGTCATTCGCGGGCATCTGATGAGTCTCTGGCTGGTGGCCGTGGCTTATGCGATGGGCGGCTGGCAGGCGGCACTGTTCTTTATTGCCTGTGCGTTGTGGGGTAAGGCGCTGCTGGAGATCGTCAACTACATGGAACACTACGGCATGGTGCGCAATCCGAACACGCCGGTGCAGCCGCGCCATTCGTGGAATACCAATCGCCGTATCAGTTCCTGGGCGATGTTCAATCTGACCCGTCATTCGCACCACCACGCGCAGGGTGAGGTGCCGTATCAGGATCTGCGGCCGTTCCCGGATGCGCCGATGATGATTGGCGGCTACCTGACCACCATTGTGGTGGCAATGATCCCGCCGCTGTGGCATCACCTGATGACGCCCAAAGTGTTGGCCTGGGACCGTGACTACGCGACCGCCGAGGAGCGGGAACTGGCTGCCGAGGCTAACCGCCGCAGCGGCATAGCGGCGATGCAGGAGGCCTGGGCAGAAGGCGATCGGGTGCGAGGCTGATGGCGCGATAACGGGTGGCTGGCACCACTGGCCAGCCACCCGTTGGCTATGAGTCATGCAGGCTCGGCCACCTGCGCGAGCTCCCGTTGCCGCTGCAGTTGCAGTACCAGGGCGTCGACCTGATCCTCTGCCAGCGCAACCGAGTTGGCGAGGAGTTCGCCGCCGATTTCCTGCCCTTCAATGGCGATCTGATGGACCTCGGTGATGCCGATAAACCCGAGTGCGGTGATCAGCGCCGGTTCAAGGTGGTTTAGCGCTTCCAGCTCGCCGCCGGGGCCGAAGCCGACACCGCCACGGGCGGTCAGAATGATCGCCTGCCGCGGCCGGTCCGCGAGGCGCGGGGTGTAGGGATCAGCCGGATTGCTGGTGTCGATATCCACCGTCTTGCCTGGGCGCACAATCTGGTCGATCCAGGCCTTCAGCGCTGCCGGCATGCCGAAGTTGTACAGCGGCACGCCAATCACCAGCACATCCGCCGCAATCAGCTCGTCGGCCAGTTCGTCACTCTCGGCCAGTGCGTCGTGCATCCATGGTTCACGCTGCTCCGGTGGGGTGAAACTGGCGGCAATCCAGTCGTGCCGTATACAGGCAGGCGGGTTCTGCCCGATGTCGCGGTAGGTGGCGGTATCCTGCGGGCGGCGTTTCAACCATTGGCTGACAAAGCGCTGGCTGAGATTGCGGCTGTGGGAGCCGTGCAGGTCCTTGCCGGCAAAGCCGGGGCGGGCGCTGGCGTCGAGGTGCAGAATGTGCGGCATGGTGAGTCTCCGTGTAGTTGAATTCATCTGAAAATCGCAGCAGACTCAGCCTAAATTCGCCCTGAAGCGGCGAAAAACGATCAATATTTTCAGATACAGGTGAAAGGAATTCATCTATGGTTCAGCGCAAACTGCCGTCCCTTTCGGCCCTGCGTGCCTTTGAGGCGGCGGCCCGTCACGAGAGTGCGAAACAGGCCGCTCAGGAGCTGTCGGTTACCGCCACGGCAATCAGTCATCAGGTGCGCGGGCTGGAGCAGGCGCTGGGCGTGTCGCTGTTCGTGCGCAAGCCGCGTCAGCTGCAGTTGACCACCCAGGGGCGTGAGCTGCAGGACGTGCTCAGCAGCGCCTTCGACAGCATCAGCGCGGCAGTGGCGCGGCTCAGGGATACGCCGGTACGGCAGGCCATTACCCTCACCACGACGCCGGTGATCGCTTCGCGCTGGCTGTTGTCCTGGGTTTGCATGCTGCGTGAAACCCATCCCGATATTGATCTGCGTATTCACGCATCCCATGAGGCAGTGGCGCTGGATGGTGTGACGGCCGATATCGCCATCCGTTATGGCGATGGCCGCTGGCCCGGGTTGGTGGCCGAGAAGTTGCTCGACAACACCTTCATCCCGGCTTGCAGCCCACTTTTGGCATTGCACGATGCGAGTGAGCTGCCAAGGCATCCGCTGATCCACTTTCGCAGTTCCTCGGCTGGCTCCGGGCCGGTGGATTGGGCGGGCTGGCAGAAACTGGCGAGGGTACCGGGCCTGGATGTGAGTGCCGGACTGGTGTTTTCGGATGAGACCCACGCGGTGTCGGCGGCGGTCGGCGCACAGGGTGTGGCCTTGATGAGCCGTGAATTGATCGAGGACGAACTGGCTGCTGGCCGGCTGGTGCAGCCCTTCGGGCCCGAGATCAAGGGTAAGGCGTTTTATCTGGTCTACCCGGAAAGCCGCAAGCATGACCCAATCATTCAGGCGGTGAGGGATTGGGTCATGGCGGTACCGGGCGGGGTCTGCACGCTTTGAAATCGGGCTGCGTTTGGCTGCGCGATCGACGGCGGACACGCTGCGCTTAGTCCGCCCTACGATTGGGTCGCGGGTAGGGTGGACAAAGCCGCAGGCGTTTCCTCCGAAAGTGCATGATGTGGCACGGAGGGAATCGCGAGCCTGATGGCGGACACGCTTTGCTTAGTCCGCGCTACGGGTTGGTGTGGTGCTGTAGGGTGGACAAAGCCGCAGGCGTGTCCACCGGGTAGCGCTTACAGCCCCAGCTTCTGCGCGACGTAGTCGGCATCCTTGTCACCGCGTCCGGACAGGTTGACCAGGATGTGGCTGTCTTTCGGCAGGTTTGGTGCTTCGCGCATGGCCCAGGCCACTGCGTGAGCGCTTTCCAGCGCCGGAATGATGCCTTCGGTACGTGACAGGGTCATAAAGGCATCCAGACATTCCTGATCGGTAGCGGATTGGTAGTCGACGCGACCGATGTCCTTCAGGTAGCTGTGCTGCGGGCCAACGCCCGGATAGTCCAGACCGGAAGCAATCGAGTGCACGGCAGACGGATTGCCCTGTTCGTCTTCAAGCACGTAGCAGGCCATGCCGTGCAGTTCGCCTGGCTTGCCGACCGACATGGTGGCGGCGTGGCGGCCGACCTTGTCCAGACCTTCGCCAGCCGGCTCCACGCCGACCAGATGCACGGCCTCGTCGTTCAGGAAGGCGGTAAACATGCCCATGGCGTTGGAGCCGCCCCCAACGCAGGCAGCAACGTGATCAGGCAGACGGTTGTACTTGGCGAGGAATTGCTCGCGTGACTCGTTACCGATGATCGACTGGAAGTCGCGCACCATTTTCGGGAACGGGTGTGGGCCAACCACTGAACCAATGGCGTAGATATAGTCCGTCGGGTTGTTCAGGTACTCCTCAAAGGCGCTGTCGACCGCTTCTTTCAGGGTCGCTGCGCCGCGGGTAACCGGCACCAGCTTGCATCCCAGAATGCGCATCTTGGTGACGTTGGGGTGTTCCTTTTCGATATCCACCTGACCCATATGAATCTCGCAGGGAATGCCCACCAGCGCGCATGCAGTGGCCAGTGCCACGCCGTGCTGACCGGCGCCGGTCTCGGCGATCACCTTCTTCTTGCCCATGAACTTGGCCAGCAGCGCTTCACCCAGGCAGTGATTGATCTTGTGCGCGCCGGTATGGTTCAGGTCTTCACGCTTGAGATGAATCTGCGCGCCACCCAGTTTGTCCGACAGGCGTTTGGCGTGAAAGATCGGGCTGGGGCGGCCGACGTAATCGGCAAACAGACTGGCCAGCTCCTGCTGAAAGTCGTCGCGCTGACGGATCTCTTCGTATGCCTTGTTGATGTCGTCCATCGCCTGCTTCAGCTCCGGCGGAACCAGCTGGCCACCGTAGGGGCCGAAATAGCCGTTGGCATCAGGCATTGCAGCAAAGCGCGAGTCTTGGGTCATGGTGTGGGTGTCCTTGCAGTTTGAGCGGGTATTAAGGCAGGAGCGTAGTGTAACCAGTGACGCAGTGCGCTGCATCAAGACATCTGTGCGGCCTGATGACGCTCCACCCGGCAGTGACGTTGGTCGATTTTCAGATGTTTTTTTTCCGCTTCGATATATGATGCGCCACCGCAACTGACGCCTCAGGTCACCATGTCCCATAACGCCATTTATACCGATCTTTCCGGTTACTACGATCTGATGTGTGCGGACATTGACTACCAGGCGCAAGGCCAGTTTGTTCAGCGTATTCATCAGTTGTTCGGCAATGGCGGTAAACGCCATCTGGATCTGGCCTGCGGCACCGGCCCACATGTGCGCCACTTTCTCGATGCGGGCTTTCAGAGCAGCGGGTTGGACATCAATCAGCCGATGCTTGACCTCGCGCAGCAGCGTTGCCCGGAGGCCACGCTCTCGCTGCAGGATATGTGCGGTTTTCAGGTTGATCAGCCGCTGGATCTGGTGACCTGTTTTCTGTACTCCATTCACTACAGCGGCAGCATCGAGCGGCTGCGTGCGTGTCTCGACAGCGTGCATGCGGCACTGGCCGATGGCGGGGTGTTCTGCTTCAACGCGGTGGACAAGCGACGGATCGACAATCGTGCCTGGGTATCGCATAACGCCGGGCATGTCGATGGACTGCTGAGCTTCAGCTCCGGCTGGTATTACTCCGGGGAAGGGGCGAGCCAACTGCTGAAACTGCGGGTCGAGCGCATGGGGAGCGATGGCCGGCAGGTATGGAGCGACGAGCACCCGATGGTTGCGGTCTGTTTCGCCGAATTACAGGAGCTGCTGCAGCCCGGGTTTGAGGTGCAGGTGCTGGAGCACGACTACGAGCGGATTTTGCCCTGGGATCAGGCGTCGGGAAATGCCCTGTTTGCCTGCGTAAAGCGCTAGCGCTGCAGGTCGGCAAGACAGGGCAGGGCACGGTGTTGGCGTGCCCGCCCATCCTGGCTCTGATTACGCAGCGACGACCGAGACCGGGATGCCGTTGAGCACGGCGTTGCCGGACAGTGCGTCGACCACCTGATCATCGGTAATGTCATTGACGTTGATGCCGGGGTTGGTCTGCGCCACGCGCAGGCTTACGCCCTCGCGGTCGTGCCCCCAGCCGTGGGGCAGGCAGACCACACCGGGCATCACATCCTCGCTTACCTCGACCCGCACCAGCAGCTCGCCGGCACGGGAGGTGATCCGCGCCTGCTTGCCGTCGCTCAGCCCAAGCCGCTCGGCATCTGCAGGGTGAACCAGCAGGCCGCAGCGATCCCTGCCTTTGACCAGCCGTTTGCTGTTGTGCATCCACGAGTTGTTGGTGCGCAGATCACGGCGGCCGATCAGCATCAGCCCGGTGTCATCGCTGCCGCGCAGTTCAGCCAGCGCGCGGCCCAGATCGTCCACCAGCTCCGGTGGCGTGAGGTGCAGCTTCCTGTCGGCGGTAAACAGGTAGCCCGGGAAGGATTCGCGCATCGGGCCAAGGTCCAGGCCGTGGGGATAACGCTTGAGTACCTGGAGGCTCAGCGGTTCGTGGTACTTCACCGGCTCGCCGCTGTTGTACTCGTAGAACCCCTCGGCGTAGGGGCCGGTTTGCAGGCCGTGATCCAGAATCTGCTCGGGGGAGGGCATCTTGCGGGTTGGCGGGGCGTCGGGGTTCTTCAGCGCCATGATCCGCGCGGTCAGGCCCTGGACAATATCCCAGTCGCAGCGGGTGCCTTCCGGTGCTTCAAACACCGGGTCGCTGAAACGCGCCAGGTTGCGCACTGCCAGCATGTTGAACACGATGTCGTACTGCTCATGCTCCAGCGGCCCTGTCGGCGGCAGGATGATGTCGGCGTGGCGTGAGGTTTCGTTCAGATAGAAGTCGATCGAGACCATGAATTCCAGCTGCTCCAGCGCCTCGTCCATCTGCCGGCCATTGGGCGTGGACAGAACCGGATTGCCAGCTACGCAGACAAAACCGCGTACCTGACCTTCGCCGGGGGTGAGCATCTCTTCGGCAAGGGTAACCGCCGGGAAGTAGCTGTCGAACTCCGGCAGGCCGCGCACCCGGCTCTGGTAGGTATTGAAGCTGCCCATCGGGCGGCTTTGCGCCTTGTTGAACGCCGGCGTGGTGAACATCATGCCGCCGGGACGGTCGAGGTTGCCGGTGAGGATGTTGAGCACCAGCATCAGCCAGTGATTGAGTGCTCCGTAGCGCTGGGTGGAGACGCCCATGCGGCCATAGCACACCGCGCACTCGGCGTTGGCGAAGTCTTCGGCGATACGCTTGATGTCAGCTACGGCAATGCCGCAGCGCACGCTGACCTGCTCCAGTGAAATGCCGTCAAACAGCGGCGCCAGTGCGCTCCAGTTGTCGGCCAGTTCAAGCAGACGGCCGGGCTTGACCAGATTCTGATCGAGCACGTGACGAATCAGGCCCAGCAGGAAGAAGGCGTCGGTGCCGGGGCGAATGAACAGATGCTGGTCTACGTAGCGTGCCGACTCGGTACGGCGCGGATCGATCAGTACCACCTTGCCGCCGCGCTCGCGAATGCGCTCCAGGCGCTTGAGGATATCGCCGGCGGTCATCAGGCTGCCGTTGGAGGCGGCCGGGTTGGCGCCCAGCATCAGCATGTATTGGGTACGGTCGATATCCGGAATGGTAAACAGCTGGCTGTGCCCGAACATCAGGTAGGACACCAACTGATGCGGCATTTGATCCAGCGAGGCTGCGGAGGAGATATTGCGTGTGCCGATGGCCTTGCGCAGCGAGCCGGAGGCCATCATCAAACCGAGGTTGTGAGAGGCGGGGTTGCCCCAGTAGCCGGCAATCGAATCGTTGCCATGACGACGCTGGATATCCACCAGCCGGGCCGCGACCTTGTCCAGTGCGCTGTCCCAGTCAATCGGCAGCCATTCGCCGTTGACCTTCTCCAGCGGGGTGCGCAGGCGGTCCGGGTCGTTGTGCAGATCCTGCAGGGCGTAGCCTTTCGGGCAGATGTGCCCTTCGCTGTGCGGGTCGTTGTTATCGCCCTTGATCGACAGAATATGCTCGCCCCGGGTTTCGATCACCACACCGCACATGGCTTCGCACAGGGTGCAGGCGCGGTGGTGGGTTTTCACCGGCAGGCGTGCCTGCTCTTCTTCGCGGGCGCGGGCATCGCGGATCACCGAGAGCATCTCGGCAACGTTCACCACCTTGCTTCTGACGCGCCCCTCGATACGGCCGCGTGCCTGCTCGTGCTGATCGAGCAGCAGCCAGTCGGCCATGCTGACGCTCTGGACCTCGCGCTTGGCCAGCAGGTCGCTGATATCGCCGCTGCGGGTTGGCAGGCTGCTGCCCAGGTCGTCGATCAGGCGCTGCACGCTTTCGGTCGCGCACTGGCGGTTACTGCCAATCACGCCGCTGGCGCCGCGCTTGATCCAGCCGGCAACGTAATCGCGGTGCTCGGCGTCGCCCTGAATACGCCCCTGCTCATGCTGCATGACGCCGCGGCCGCTATCGAAGGGCAGCTCGTCAATCGCCGAGCCCTGATAGCCAATGGCGTGCACCACAAGGCCGGCTGGCAGACGATCCCGCTGGTCGGCGGGGCGGGCGACCAGCGCACCCTGTTGGTCGCGCACCAGTTGGTTGCGCTGAACCTGCACCGCGCTCACGCGGGCATCGGCAGCTTCGAACTCGGCGGGACTGGTATAGAACATGAAGCGAATGCGCTTGCCTTCGCCCGGGGGGCGCGCTGCGATCTCGCGCAGCAGGCTGAGATTCTGGCGCGCTTCGGCATTCTCCGGCTGCTCCAGCTGGCGCGCTGTGGCGTTGTCCAGCTCCAGGTCTGCCGCATCGACCCGCAGCTGCAGGCCGGGGATCGCCATCAGCTGTTCCAGCTCCTTGGGCGTGAAGGCGGCCTGGGCCGGGCCGCGGCGGGCGAGCAGGCAGACTTCATTGATGCCGCTGGCGGCCAGCGCCTTGAGGGCATGATCGGCAATATCGGTCTTGGCCAACTGCTCTGTGGGCAGCACCAGTAGCCGGGCGATATCCAGTGCCACGTTGCCAATGCCGATGATCACGGCGGTGTTACTCGACAGGTCGGGATTGAGGGCGGCCTGATCGGGATGACCGTTGTACCAGCCAACAAAGGTGGAAGAGCCGAAGATGTTGGCGCTATCCGCGCCGGGCAGCGTCAGCGGGCGGCTTTGCGAGCCGCCGGTAGCATAGATCACGCCATGGTAATGCTCGCGCAATTCGGCGCTGCTCAGGTCGCGGCCGATCTGTACATTGCCGAAGAACCGGAAACGCTCGTTTTCGGCAATGCGCTCAAAACTGCTGGTCACGGACTTGATGCGTGGGTGGTCCGGCGCGACGCCGTAGCGCACCAGGCCAAAGGGCGTGGGCAAGCGCTCGAACATGTCCACCTGAGCGCCGGGCAATTGCTTCATTAGTGCTTCGGCGGCATAGAAGCCGCTGGGGCCGGAGCCGACGATGGCGAAACGGCTGGGCAGGTTGGCGAGCGGGCTGCCGGCCTGACGACCGGACTGGATGCTTTCGCGGATGACCGGGTGGGTTTTGGCACCCTCGGCGTTCAGCGTAATAAAGTTTTGCTGATCATCCGGCACCATGCTGCGCGGGAAAATGGCCCCTTCGGGGCAGGCCGATACACAGGCGTTGCAGTCGATACAGACGTCCGGGTCGATAAACAGCATCTGCGGCGCTTCCCGAAAGGCTTCCACGGGGCAGACATCAACGCAGCTGGTGTGCTTGTTGCCGATACAGTTTTGGGTGACTACGTAGGCCATTCTCTACTCCGCACAGAGTCGACAAAAGGCCTATCGTAGGTCGGGTCTTTACCCCGCGTATTGGCATTCGGCGATTGATTGACATTTTGTGCCAGCCTGCCGATAGTGCGGCCATGATCAAATCCGATTACCTGCCATCCGGCTTTCTGCAACCGTTGCAGGATTATCTGCGTCAGCGCGCGTTGCCGGCGCAGGACTTGCTGCACGAGTTGGATGCCTGCCTGGAATCACCGAACGTCCCGTCCGAGCGGTTCTGCGAGCTGCTGGAGGCGGTCTGGCAGACGGCGCCGGTCAGTGCGCTGGGTATCCGCCTTGGCCTGGCTACCCATCCCGGCCAGTTTGGTGTGGTTGGCTATCTGGTGTCCTATTGCGGCACCCTGGGGCAGGCGCTGGCCCGCTATTACCGGTATCAGCGCCTGTTGCAGCAGGGGCTGGACTCACGTGGTGAGCTGAAAGACGGCGTGCTGTATATGCGCTGGACGCAGGCCGTGGCGAAGACGCCGCTGGCTACCGAGTTCAGCATCGCGGTCTTTGTCAGTTTGTGCCAGGCACTGATTGGGCGCGCCATTACCCCGGTGCGCGCCGGCTTGCCCTTTGCCAGGCCAGCGAATGCCGATGTCTATCAGGCGCTGCTGGGTTGTCCGGTGGAGTTTGACCGGCCGGCGATTGAGCTGGCGATTCCCGAGTATCTGCTGGCCCTGCCGATTTCCGGCAAGGACCCGTACCTGCTGGGCCTGCTAGAAAAGCAGGCCCAGGCGCTGCTGAATCAACTGCCACAGCTGGACACCAGTGCGGCAGGGGCCTCGTTTCAGCGGGTGCAGGATCAGATAGTCGAATCGATGAAAAACGGTGATGTCAGCGCGGCGGCGGTCGCCTCGGCACTGAATTACTCCCTGCGTACCTTTTACCGGGAGCTGCGCAGTGCCGGCTACAGCTATCGAGGCCTGCTGGCGCATACCCGCCACACCTTGGCACGACAATATCTGGCCGACCCGGCGCTGGCGCAAACCGACGTGGCACTGCTGCTGGGCTATTCGGAGCAAAGTTCCTTTATCCGCGCCTTTCGCAGCTGGACAGGGATGACGCCGGGGGAGTATCGGAGTCATCTGGCGCGCAAAGCGGGTCAGGTGACGGGGTGAGCCCGCATCATCCGGAGAAGCGTTCCCACGCGGAGCGTCACTAGTGTCCGGGGAAAGTTGCTCATAGCTGAAGGCTCCC
>CETG01059983.1_pt1 | contig 27005 bp, 23 predicted proteins | sample 361471 | NCBI WGS metagenome assembly CETG01 (sample SAMEA2622696, study PRJEB7988) | marine metagenome | isolation source: saline water (ENVO:00002010), including | reverse complement strand
CTTCATTCTCCAAGCCACTTCTTCTGGGCAGCCTATTTTTAACCCTTGCCTATGCTCAAGAGTTCTAATGTAACTAGATGCTTCATGAAGAGAGTCCCATGTACCTGTATCTAGCCAGGCGATACCTCTACTCATTAATTCCACTTTTAAAGACCCTTCCTTTAGATATAAGTTATTTAAATCAGTAATTTCTAATTCTCCTCTAGCAGAGGGATTTACCATCCTTGCTTTATCAACTACAGTTTCGTCGTAAAAATAAATCCCAGTAATTGCATAGCTGCTTTTAGGCTTTTTGGGTTTCTCTTCAATGCTTAGAACTTTTCTATTCTTATCAAATTCGGCCACCCCATAACGCTCGGGGTCTTGTACTGGATAAGCATAGATTGTTGCACCTTTTGGTTGGTGATTACTTTTGTTTAGTTGTGGTATGAATTCATTTCCATGAAACAAATTGTCTCCTAAGATTAGTACGACAGGTGAGCCTGATAAAAACTCGTCGCCTATTAGAAAAGCTTTTGCTAATCCATCTGGTTTTGGTTGAACGGCATATTTAATTGATATACCCCATTGACTACCATCACTAAGTAACCGTTCAAATATTTTTTGGTCTTGAGGAGTTGTAATGATCAGTATATCTCTTATCCCGGCAAGCATTAAAGTTGTCAATGGATAGTAAATCATTGGTTTGTCAAATACTGGCAGCAATTGTTTACTAATTGCTTTAGTGGTTGGGAAAAGTCTTGAGCCAGTACCTCCTGCAAGGATAATTCCTTTTCTTTGGTTTAAATTTTTCATGGATTCAATGTTCTTGCTCCTAACTTTGTGATGCGAGCATTTGATTGATATTAAATTTGAACTGGTTGTATTTTAACTGCTGGTTTAACCCCTATTTAGAATCTGCTGATTATTTAGAAAACTTTCGTTTAGTTAAATAAATTGAAGCTAAATTAAAATCTTTTAATTAGTTATCTATGTTTTGATGACTTTTGGGTATTAATTTTAGAATTGGTAGAGAAGATATAATTGATAGCCCTGTAATACTCCATATGGTAATTAATCTTCTTAGGATTGCTATCGCAATTGAAGTAGATGTAGCTATTCCTTCTTGTTGAAGCATTATTGCAGTCGCAGCTTCATTAACTCCAATCCCACCAGGAAGTCCAGAAGCTATACCCGCAGTCCCGGAAAGTAAGAAGATGCAAATGGCAGTCCCCTTTGTTATCGCGGCGGTAGGAGAAAGAACACTAACTAATAGCCAAAGAATCATTGCTTCACATCCCCATAAAGCAACACTTACAACTAGTGAAAGAAAACTAGCCTTAACCATGTCTCTCTTAAGTAGGTTTTTCTTTACTATCTCCCAACTCTTATTCGCTTTTCTTTCCAACCATTGAAACTTAAGGGCGAAAAATATAAAAATTAAAACAACCAAGATAACAATTATTGATAGCCCTGATATTTGCTGAACCTTGCTATAAATCAATTGAGGTAACAGTAAGGAAACCCAAATAAGTACAGCACCTATGTCGCAAATTCTTTCTGCAAAAAATACTGATAGAATTGCTTGTTTTGGATATCCTAGTTGGTCATTTAATTGCTTGACTCTTGAAAGTTCTCCGATTTTGGCCGGAGTTGCTGACAATGCAAATCCACGGAACCATTCAAGAGCATCATTTATATTCCATCCTCCAATAGACATTGAGCCAAGTAAAAACCGCCATCGTAAATATCGTCCTAAATAGCTGATACTTAGTAGGCTATAGAAAATCGGCAGCCAGTGTAATAAAGTTGCTATAGATGATTGAAGCTTAACTTTTAGGTTTAAATCCAAGTGGTTAAGTTTATTTACGCCAATAAAAAATATTGCCATTGCTAATGCTGGTATTAGCCATCTATCAAAATTGACTTCTTTATAACTCTTTGGTTTGGCATCGAAACTCCGGTGATGAGGGTATTTGCTAGCCTTTAGGAGTTCACGGTCCCCACGACTATCTCCATAGGATTCCAACTCTTCTCGTAAAGGCATATAGCCTAAATATTGGTTTAAGCGAGATAACTTTTCTGGCCCTTTGCAATTAGGAGTAGTGAGTAAAAATTCTTTGCCTGGTCCTACCAAAAGAGGGTCATTACAACCCGTGCCAATCAATTCTATATTTAAATCTTTGGCTAAAGAGGTGATTAAAGGTTCAGGAGATGCCGTAATAATTAGACATCGATGACCTTGACTTTTATGCCATTCTAATCTTTTTATAGCTTGAGGACGTAGGAGCTTTTTGAGCAAGTAAGGAAGTTTTTCTAATAGTATTAGTTTCCTTTTAGTTGTTGAAGTTGAGAGAAGAGCTTTGTTTAACAATTTTTGCTTAAATTCACCCGCAGTGCAACGTTGTATAAGGTATGAAAAAATTAATACTTTTAAATTCCATAGGTCTTTGATTAAACCAAAGGGACCTCGAAGTAAAAGAAGGAACCTTAAGGTGGCATCCCCGCGAATAAGTGTCCCATCAAAATCAAATACTGCAATAAATGCTCTCATTACATAGGTTCACGAAAGCTTATATATTTATGACCATAAAAACTTGTAAAAATAGGAACTGCTACTCCAAAGCAATGTGCTATTAAGTCCACTAATGTGATTGTGCTAAGAACTTGTAGTAACCATATTCGAATTCCCATGCTTACTAGCCAGGTTTGAATGACTGCGATTAAGTTAACCAGGGTAAATGCAGCAAATGAACGTTTATTCGATTTTTGAGGAGTTAAAAAAACGAATTTCTTGGCTAATAAATATGCTGTGATCATTCCTATCCCATAGGCAATTAAAACAGCTAATTCAAATTTCAAGAAAAAGGATAATCCCATTCTGCTTAGAACATTTACTATTGCTGCGAATCCACCAGTTAGTAAAAAAAGAAAAAACTGTCGTTTTTGCGTATTTTTCTTTAAAAGAGATTTCATTAGGAGTTCAAAATTTGTCTTACGAGATTTCTTCCAAATCCAATGCTTTCACTGATCCCTCTATCTTCTGGATAATAAGCAGTCGTATCAAGTGTAAAGACTCCATTAAAAGGATTGATAGGAGGTAATTTGTCTTTGAAATTAATTCCACAAACAGGTTGAGCATAACGATATCTACTACAATGAGCAGAGATAAGATCTTTGTCGTTCAAGTTTGGGTTGAGTGCCTTTATGCAATCCCATGCATCTGATATAAATGATTGGTTAGGGCGTTGATAGTCAGGATGATCTCCTGGCATATAAAAAGGTATATAACAGATATGAGAAGATAGTTCCCTCAAATTACTCATTTCAATTACACCTGGGATAGCAAATCGACTATCATTGATATTCGTCCAGAAGTTTTCTGTAATTTGACAACGGGTTTTTAATACAACACAAGCACAGGCGACAGAATTTAAATTCTCATAAATAGCAACTATAGAGTCGTCAATATTACTTGCTCTAAAGATGTTTCCAACTAAGGGTAAAGGGATTGTGCTTATCACTAAATCAAAAGATTCATCTCCTCTTTCAGTCTTGAGAATTCCCCCAGATTCTTCATTAGGCTTTATTCCTAATATAGGAGTCGATAGTTTTATTTCCCCCCCACCGGATGTAATGACGTTACCCATTTCATTAATTAGTTGTTGAGAGCCATTCTGGAGAAACCCTAAACTTTCTTTCAAATATCTTCTGGATTTACCTAATCGGCGTATACGACTCCAAATCCATGCAGCCGAAATTTGATCACTAAAATGATAAAACTTGTATGCAAAAAGCTTTTCCCACAAAACTTGATATCCCTTTTCTCCTAGCCATTCCTTTAACCATTTTGTAGCAGTAATTTTATCGAGATGAAGCCAGTTTTGAATTGTTAGACAACGTGCTGCATGAAATAGGTATCTAACTCTTGAGATCCAAGGAACTCTAGAGAATTGGATTACTGAACTTAAGGAACCCCATTTATACAAACGACCGTTGTAATAAAATCCCATTTTAGTCTGTTTCCAATTTAATTCATTTTGTATTCCAATTTCGTCTAGTAAATCGAAAAAGGCATAATCACTTAGACAATGAAAATGATAATAACGTTCAATTTGTAGCCCTTCGAAATCAAAGCAAGCAGCCATGCCACCTAGTCGGTCGTCTGCCTCAAATAAAATTGGTTGGAATCCATTAAGAGTAAGTTCATATGCAACGGCTAGCCCCATAGGTCCACCTCCAATAACTGCAATTTTTTTTAAATCAGTACGCATGTTTTTTTAGGTCTAGGAGCAAATAGATTTAAATCAAGATGAAATTAAAAAGGCATTTTGATATTGCTATAGCGATTGTCTTGATGGGTTACTTTTAATGCATCTTCAAGCTGAGTTGGATTTATTTGAAAAACACTAGGCCAATCTATAACTTCAAATTGATCTCCTGCAGTAAGTGCATGAAGTTGTGAGCTTGTAAATGCAGGTTGCCTAGAGATCAAAGCCCAGAGCTTCAGAAGGAAATTAAATATTGGAATTGGTAGGTAAATGAATAATGTTTGAGCGGATTTTGCTTTTTTTAACATTTTCATTAATTGAATGTATTTAATTTTTTCTAGGCCCGAAATATTATAAATACCTTGAATTGAATAGTCTTCGACACACTTTTTTATTATTGAACAAAAGTCTCCTACAAACAAAGGCTGTCTAATGAAATTCCCTCTTCCTGGGATTGGAAATATTGGTGATTTAATCATGAAATTGGCAAGCCAACCAAGATGTTTTCTATCAAACCAACCAAACATTAATGTTGGCCTTAGAACAATTGCCTCAGGAAATGCTTTTAAAACAAGTTCTTCTTGTTTTAACTTAGTTTTTGTATATAAGTCATTTGAAATTGAATTTACAACTGAACTACTTATATGAATGATACGATTAATCTCTGCATCCTTAAGTTCTTTTAAGATTACTTTTGTTGTGAGAACATTATTAAGTTCGAATTTTTTGTTATCTGTAGTTCCTATCTCAGCTTGAAGCATTACACATGCATCACACCCCCTGATTTCTTGAGGCCATTTTTGATTCTCTTTAAAAGTTAGATCCTCACAAAGAAAATCAACATCAGGAAAAATTTTACTTGCTATATAAATAGCTTCATATTTTTTATCTACCACTAGTAATTTCCATTCAGGATTACTTGATTTAATGGATGCGATTAAATTAATGCCTACAAGACCTGCACCGCCTGGAAGAAAAACTTTCATAGTAAGAATGAACAATTAAAATTTTTGAAAAAAGACACTAGTCCCTTACCCTTATTAATTAACAGGTTAAATATCTTAATTAAATTAGTATTAAATCTATTCATTTTTATGCTTGATACGTTACCCCAATTATAAACACCGTTACTAACCATCCTAAAATAGTTAATTTTATCCCTTTGTCTCCAAGTAAAATTTCTTCTGGCTTTTCAGTTGTAATCGTTTTACCTTGAGATTGTCGCCTTTCTGATTCTTCAGGATCACTTATTAATTGATATCGAAATATTCCAATTAAAACAAAGGGAGTTGATAAAAGCATCCATTGTGAGATTGCTCCATTAAGAGAGGGACCTGCAGCCCATAAGCTATAACTTATAAAAGCACTTGAAGCTAATAAGCTTTCAAAACGAAGCAAAAGTGGTAAAGAATACCTTTTAAGAACTTGCCTTGTTAAAAGGCCCGACTTTTTAAAGGAACGAAGCTCTGCTTTCCTTTTTTCTACTGCAAGGAATAGAGCAAGAAGGGCTACAGTTAAAATAAACCAAGGAGAGAAACTAAGACCAGATGCTAATACCCCTGCTAGCGCTCTAAGTAGAAAGCCAGAGGAGATACATAGAATATCCAATAACGGTTCTTTCTTTAGTCTAAGGCAATATGCAATTTGAATTAACCCATAAATTAATACTATGACTCCAAGTTTGTTTGATATGATTAATCCAAGAATTACACTTATTAGGGCAAAAGATAAAGAGCTAAAACCTGCTATTGAAATTGGCAAGTCACCACTTGCTATAGGCCTAAAACGCTTTGTGGGATGAATTTTATCATTTGCGATATCTTGAATGTCATTAAATAAATAAATTGCAGCTGATATTAAGCAAAAGGTAATAAAAGCAATAAAAGAATTTAACCAAATAATTGGATCGAATTGAAATGAAAACAAAGGTGCTGCAAAAACCAAGAAATTTTTAGTCCATTGTCGGGGTCTGCAAGCTCTTAACAATGAAGAAAATAAAGTTTGTTTTTTGGGATTGGAAGTCATGGTTTTAATAACTGATACCAATTAGAAGCTGTTTCTTGAATGTCATATTTAGCAGCATATTTGATTGATTTTTGGGCTAATTGATTCCTTTTAGTAGGAGATAACAATAGTTGATGTAGTTCTCTAGACCATGATTCAATATCTCCATAGGGTAATAATTTGCCAGCTTTGCCTTCGTCAAGAACTTCACGGCATGCAGGAACGTCACTTGCAATAATAGGTAAGCCAGCAGCCATTGCTTCTATTAGAACTATCCCGAACCCTTCCGCAGGGGTGGTAGAAAAAGCAAAGATGTCGGCTTGACCAAGCAGTTCAGGAATATCAAAACGTTTACCAAGAAATGTTTCCTCAATATTTAGCCCTAAATCAATGGCTAAGCTCTCTAATTCTTTTCTTTTACTTCCTTCACCGACTAACTGAAGCTTCCAGTTTGCTTGTTTTACTCGATTAAAAGCTTTTATAAGTGTCGTCTGATCTTTTATTGTATCCAAGCGTGAAACCATAATTACTCTTAAAGAGTCGTTAGGTGTCCTTTTGCGTCTTGTTATGTTTGCACGGGACGAAATATCTTGGGTGTCACAACCATTGTGAATGACTTCGGATAATACAGTTCTTGCAGAATAAGGCTGAATAGAATTAATTATAGCTTTTGTACAAGGAACTACTAGTATTTTTAGGCGATTAAACCAAAACAAGAGAGTGGCCCATTTCCTTTGAGAAGATAGAGATTTAGGCGCTGTGTTTTGAACAGTTATCGCAATCCTCTTGACCCCTGCTAGTCGAGCAGCAAATGCAACCAAAAGCATTGGCCTATTAAAGGGATATATGAGTATGCTGTCAGGTCTGATCTTTAAACAAAGGAGAAATGTCTTAACAAATAAAACTATTCCATCGCATTCTTCCCATTCAAGGATTTTACTTAGATAGTTATTGGATTTAAGATTACGAAAAAAAGTTGACATACCTTGTTCCCGTCTGTTGGCATTAAGTAAGCAATTCTCTACGGTTATTGGAGCATGCTTAATTAATTGAATTGCCAATGATTCAATTCCACCATTCTTGAAACCATTCAGGACATGAAGAACTTTCATTAGAAATGCAATTCATTTTTGTAGGCATTTGCCATTTTTTTTATACTAAAAGCATCTATTGACTTCCCTTTTGCTTTAGCAGCTTTGCGGATAGCAATATTTGGTGAGTTAATGATTTCAATTATTCCTTCCGCTAGTGCTTTTGGATTAAACGGTTCAACTAATTGACCTAATCTACCTTCATCTAAAACTTCTCTACAGGCTCCTACATTAGAAGCAATTATTGGAACTTCTGCTGCCATGGCTTCCGCCAGAGCTATTCCAAAGCCTTCATCTGGCTTGGCTGAGAATACAAAAATATCAAGATCATTTAATAGATTAGGTATATCACGCCTGGAACCTAATAATTTAACTATATGATTAAGATTTAGTGTTTGTATAAGATCTTCAAGCTCCTTTCGCTTGCTTCCATCTCCAATAAGCCAAACTTCTATGGGAATTGATTGACTGGCTATCTCTTTAGCTGCCTTAATTAATGTAGGTTGATCTTTATGTTGTTCAAACCTTGCAACCATTCCCAATCGATATAATTTTTTCTTAATTAAATTATTACTCCTTATATTATTTATAAACCGTTCAAGATCGCAGGCATTGTATATTGTTACAACTTCTTTTCTTGAAAGTTTGAAATCTTTTATGGTTGCCATACGAATATATTCGGAGCACGATATTATTTTTGTCGTAAAAGGACGACCCATTTGAACTAAAATTTTAAACTTTTCAAATGATACCTTCTTTGATGAAGGTGGAAGATTTCCAACATGACTACAAATATATTTAACGCCTGCAATTTGTGCTCCAATGGCAATAAATGCATGCCATCCAAAAAGAAAACTTAATAATGACTTTGGCTTTATTTCTTTACATAGTTTGAAACTATAATAGATTAATTTTAAATATCTTCTTGAACCATTCCCTATATTTATAAAATGCATAGGAACCCCTAGTTCTAAAAACTCTTTCTTTAATTCATCACTTTGTTCACTTAGGTATAATATTTCGATTTTAAATTTTTTCTTACTCCAGTATCTTGTAAGCTGTAGAGCTAATTGAGGACAGCCTTCTGCTACTAAAGAATTGATTACTATGAGAAGATCGCATGAGGATTTTTCTGATATAGACATTATTCTTAGATTGATCGTTTTTTGAATAATTTATACATTTTTAATTTCAATAAATTTTATCTTTATTAATTAATTGATGTAAAATAGATATTACTTTAGGTGAAACAACTTTAATGTCAAAATTTTCCTCGGCATGATTTCTACAAGACTGTCTGTTTATTTCTTTAACTTTACCAATTGCATCGACAAAAGAGTCAACTAGATTTTGATTTGGTTCACATAAATAGCCAGTTATTCCATCTTTGATTACCTCTGGAGTCGAAGCTCTTCTTGTTGCAATAACAGGAGTTCCGCATGCGAGGGACTCTACCATAACAATCCCAAAAGGCTCATCCCATCTGATAGGGAATAGAAGAGCCTCTGCGTTTGCAAGCAGCTCTTGTTTTTGGGAGTCATTTACAGGGCCAATCCATTCTATTTTTTGTTTATTTAGAAGAGGAACTAAAGTCTTATAAAAGTAATCTTCTCCTCCTTCTTCTTTTGATATATTCCCAGCAATAATCAATTTTTTATTTGATTTAATAGCAGCTTTAATCGCAATATCTACACCTTTATTATAAGTTAAACGACCTAAAAAAACCAAGTATTGATCTTTTCCACTGCCTTTTATGTAATTATTTGTACTAACAATATTTGGAATAATAAAAGATTTTGTTTTGATCACGGCATGAGTCTTTTGATTTTGGCTAATGCAATGAAATGCTACATTTGAGATTATGCGCTTTTCGGCAAAATTAATTTGACTTTGATCAATTTGATTGGCAAAAAAATGTAAAATAGGTTTTTTAATTAGTAAAAGTGACTCAAGATAATCAAACCTTCCAAAATTATAAATTACATCACACTTGGAGGCCGCAAATAGGCTGATTATTTGAAACCATATTTTTCTAAATGCACGACTGATTATGCTCTTTGAAGGAGATTTATGTATATATAATTTACTTCCAAACCCCTTGGAGCCTTTTGCAGCAATAAGATCGACTCTATGACCAAGCCTAGTGAATTCTTGCCCATAAAGATCAACCATTCTTTCTGTCCCTCCATATTGATTTGGTGGGATTGGTATATGAGGATCAGCTATTAAAAGAATTCTCATTTGAGTTCGTGATGGGTTTGATAATGTCTTCTTTAATTTCTATTGCTATCTCATCAAATTTTCTAGATCTTGGCAAATCAGGGGAGGAGATTAAATGTGGATTATTAATTATATTTTGAAAAAGGTCGCTCCAATCTTTTGAATTTAACCTTAGTAGAAAGCATCCAGGAATGTCTGAGATTAGTTCTCTAATTCCTCCTAGATCGCTTCCAGCGACTGGCAAGCCAGCGGCAAAAGCTTCTAGAACTGTAAGGGGACCGGTTTCCATCCATATTGATGGAATGACGGCTAAGTCATAATTTTGAAGCTTTGGTAGTAATTTATGCTTTGGTATTTTCCCCAAGAGTCTAAAACGACTATCTCCTTGAATTCGTAAAATTAGTTTATTTGCGTAATTGCTATCCCAATATGGACCATAAAAATCTAGTTTAATAGGAGTTTCTTTAGGGAGAGAACAAATTGCATCAACTAATAAATGAATACCTTTCTCTGGATTGCATCGTCCCCAGTAGACTAAGCGCAAGATGCCATCATTCATTGTTGATCGAGTTTTAAGAGGTAACTGCCTTGGCCCAGCAGTTCGTATTAAGTGTATTTTTTCTCTATTGACTCCTTGCTTTAAGAGCATATTTTTACTCCAATTGGCAAGAACATGAATAGCATCAGCCACCTCAGCTAGCTCAATCCAAGACTTATGCAAAGCACTAGTTAATTGCCTAGAGGTGCATAATTTACAAAATTTGTTTTTGCTTATGGCTTTAAATGGCCAACCATTTTGAGTAGATATTAATAGTGATATAACCCTTGGAATGCCAAGAGATTTAAGACGAAAATAAGTACAACGACTATCTCTTAAAACTCCATTACAGAGTTGATCGTTGGCATATAAAAGATTGCCCATGCAACTACAAATAGGAGCATGAAGCGTGAAAATAAGCTTTGCACCAAATTTCTTTACAGCATGAGCATGATCTGTACCGCATCTAGAGCTAAACGAATGTAAATGAACTACATCAGGTTGAAAATCTTTTAAGAGAGAAGTAAACCCGGAGATTTTTCTTGCTTTAGATGCAAATCTTTCTATGCGATTCCCCTGAACTATTTCTGGTAACAAGCGTTTATAATTCTCGAGACTTGCTTTTGGGTAATGATCTTTTGATGTATGTTTGGACTTATGAGCAGCCCACATAATTTCATATTGATTGATATCTTTTAATTGACAATTAATTAATTCCTGAATAAAAAGCTCAGTCCCACCAGTAACTATGGGATATAAATCATTTGAAAAATGTAAATATTTTAATTTATTTTTACTCATTTCAATCTGGTAAATAATTGCTTGAAAGATTTAGCTATAAATCCTATGAAAACTCTATCTCTTAGAGGAAATGGGGCTTTCAAAAAAATAATTAATACTTTAAGAAAAAGATAGGATTTTTTATGGTATAAACTCTCAAACTCTAATCCTTTTAATAATTCATTACCTTTTATTTTTAGAGTTAATCGAATAATTTCTTTTCTTATTCTAGCAGCTTCTGATTCATCCCTAGCAATAATTGCAGCATCTTCTCCAATTGATTTTCTTTCTTTCATTAAAATGTTTTCCCAATTAGAAGTTTTTGCTTTAGGATGAAATCTAAAGAAAGAAGTTGTAAGTTTTAATTTTTTTGGCTTGCCATATTGCCTGTAAAGCCTAATAAAGAATTGATGATCCATTGTATATCTAATTTTTGGATCAAACCAAGGCCTTGATAATACTTCTCGTTCCCAAAAAACACCTTGTTGAGCAATTGTTTGTTGAGCACAGAATTCTTCAAAGCTTGGGGTTTTGTGATCAAAAATACTTGATTTACTTAATGAACTACCACAGATGACATCAGAACTAAGCCATTTGAATTTTTTTTGAACATATGAATTTGCAACTTCCCATAAACTATTATTTAAATATAAATCATCACTATTCAAGTAAGCACAAATATCACCTGTTGCTATTTTAAACCCTTTGTTCAAGGCATCAGATTGACCATCGTCACCCTCACTAACCCAAAAGGATAAATTAGATGAATATTTTTCAAGTATAGATAATGTTTCGTCCCTGCTACCACCATCAATAATAATATATTCGAGATTAGGATACTTTTGGTTTAAAATAGAATTAATTGTTTCTTCAATAAATTCACCTTGATTGAAGGAGGGTGTAACTATTGATATTCGCGGATAATAAGGAAGTCTCATTGTTTTATTATTTTAATTTATTTTTCATGATGAAGCTTCATCTTTCCTAATGGGATTGATTGTTGACATGATAATCCTATTCTTGAAGTTTGATTTCAAAGTGAATAGATAGATCGAATTTCATTTATTAATTTTTTATAGACACTTTTTAATTTTCGTTTAAACCTATTAATTAATTTTAAGTTGCGCCTTATATGATGACCACCAAACTTATTGTTAAATGTATATATATCCGCTATTGAATCTCTTAATACAAAACTTGGATGCTTTATCTTGCCCAAGCTACTAACTGAGATATCGTCGCTATTTGCCCAGGTGGTATGGGTTGCATCTTTCCCAAAACCTATATTGCTGATCAAATTTTTATTAGGAAAGGCGGTTAAACCTCCATTGGAAATGCAAGTAAAGCACCATTGATAATCCCATGTGTCAGGGGTTTGTTTCTCATAAAGCTGATCCCAAATCTTAACCCAGTAATTTTTTTCAAATTGGTCTTCAAAAATTGTATTTAAACAATTACTTTGCTTAAGAATCGGCCATTTTTCAATATTCAGGTCATAGCATTTCCAATATTTACTCCAGCTTGCCCATCCCCAAATTTGAGGAATTCTGCCAAAGTAATAACTTCCATCTCCCCTCCAGTTGTTGTCTTGAACATTGCTTCCGCTAATGCACCAAACTCTGTCATCATATTTATATTCTTTTAATAGCTCTGAACAGTAACTAAAAAAATCTATATGAGGAATGCAGTCATCTTCGAGAATAATACCTTCTTCTACTTGATTGAAAAACCATGTAATGGCTTCGCTAACGCCTGTTTTGCAGCCTTGATTAAATTCACTATATAGAGTTTTGATTTCACAATCCCAGTCTATATTTTGCTTTATTACTTCTCTAGTTGAATATACTTTTAGCTGCTGTTCTGAGTCGCTTGGGTCAGGTCCGTCAGACGCTATAAATAAATTTGAAGGCTTTACTTTCCTTAATTCATCTATCACTTTTGATGTCTCAAGAGGTCTTCTCCAGGTAATGAGTAGAATAGGAGTTGTAAATATCATTTTCTATCTTATACAGTGATATTTCATATAGATATATGGAAAAAATGCTTTCAGGTTAACTTTTAGAAAAAAGTATTTTTTTGAAATAATCTATTGTTCTATCCAGCCCTTCATCTAATTGAATACTTGGCTGCCAATTTAGTTCTTTATTAGCAAGATCAATTATAGGTTTTCTTTGTAAGGGATCATCTTGAGGGAGAGGATGAAAAATTACTTTTAAAGCTGGATTTATTTTTTTACAAATCAAATCTGCTAACTGATGAATTGTAAATTCATTTGGATTTCCTATATTTATTGGCCCTGGATGATTCCCTTCCATAAGTTTAACCATGCCTTGAATTAAGTCGTCTACATAACAAAATGACCTTGTTTGTGAACCATCGCCATAAATAGTAATAGGATCACCACGAAGAGCTTGAACGATAAAATTACTTACTACTCGACCATCATCTGGAAGCATTCTAGGACCATATGTATTAAATATTCTCATTACTCTTATCTCTAAAGAGTGCATACGTTGATAATCAAAACATAGAGTCTCGGCGACTCTCTTCCCTTCGTCATAACAACTCCTCAAGCCAATAGGATTTACCGACCCTTTATAACTCTCAGGTTGAGGATGTACTTCTGGATCACCATAAATTTCACTTGTACTTGCTAATAACAAGCGAGCCCCTACTCTCCTTGCTAAGCCAAGCATATTGTAAGTCCCTAAGAAGCTTGTCTTCGCTGTTTTGATTGGATTTAATTGATAATGTATGGGTGAGGCTGGACAGGCTAAATGCCAAATCCTATCAATTTCAAGCGTTATCGGCTCAGTAACATCATGACGAATGAGTTCGAAATTTTGATGACCAATCCAATGTGAAATATTTCTTTTAGTCCCTGTAAAATAATTATCTATACATATAACTTCTTCTCCAGACTTCATTAGCTTATCGATCAGGTGAGAACCTAGAAAACCTGCCCCCCCTGTGACTAAATTTCTTTTAATAGGATTAATCATGCTAATTAAGTCGGATTTTTTGTGCTTTAATTTCTTCCTTAAATAATTCAAAAGTGGATTCAAGACCTTCTTCAAGCGATATCTTTGCGCTCCATCCTAGAGAGTTAATACGTTTAGTATCTAATTGTTTTTTGGGTGTCCCATCAGGTTTGCTTGTATCCCAAATTATTTTTCCTTTAAACCCTGTGACCATAGCTACTTTTTCTGAAAGATGTTTTATTGGAAGATCTACTCCTGTCCCAACATTCAGATGAATTAGAGGTAAATTATTTTTGTCCTGAGGAGCATCCTTGTCATCAGGGTCCCATTTCTCAAGAGCAAAAACTGAGGCTTCCCCTAGGTCGTCAACATGTAGGAACTCTCTCAAAGGTGAACCTGAACCCCAGCAAGTAACTGAAGACTCAGAATTCTCTGTGGCTTCATAAAACCTTCTTATCAATGCAGGTAAGACATGACTATTTGTTGGGTGATAATTATCTCCTGGGCCATAAAGATTAGTAGGCATTAAACATATTGCATCAAATCCATGTTGATGCCTAAGAGCATGGCAAAGCTTTATTCCTGAAATTTTGGCAATCGCGTACCATTCATTTGTAGGCTCTAATGTCCCTTGTAGCAATTCCTCTTCTTCTATAGGTTGGGTAGCAAATTTTGGGTAAATGCAACTGCTCCCAAGGAATAATAATCTTTTTACTCCCTGTTTCCAGGCTATCTCTATTACATTAGTTTGAATTTTTAAGTTCTCTAAAAGAAAGTCAGCTGGTTTGGAATTGTTTGCGTAAATTCCACCAACTTTTGCTGCTGCGAGGATTACAATATCAGGCTTGTTTTTTTTAAACCAATTTTCAACATCTTCATAATTTAAAAGGTCCAGTTCTTCTCTACTAGGAACAAGTATGAGCCCACCTTTTTTTAAATCCCCATAACCGGACTTTTTAAGTGCTCTATGAATAGCACTCCCAGCCATCCCTCTTGCCCCAGCAACAAAAATTTTGTCTTTATAAGATATCTTGTTAGACATTTTTCTTTTTTTTTGTAAATCCAATCTAAGACTTGTTGGTGGGAGGGCTTTCCATAGAACCGACGACAGAGAAACCTTGTCGCTTTAGATAAGCCTCTTTCTTTGCTTCTTCTTTATCTTCATTTACCATCTCATTTACTAGTTGCTCTAAAGTAGTAGTAGGAATCCATCCAAGTTTTTCCTTGGCTTTTGTTGGATCTCCTAGAAGAGTTTCAACCTCTGTTGGTCTGAAATATCTAGGATCAATTCTTATTACTATTTCTCCAGTATCTGCTCTTTTCCCTGTTTCGTTGACACCTTCTCCTTGCCAGATAATAGGGTTCTCTTCGTCTACTTTATTCCAGCCAAGTTGGTGAGCACTTAATTCAATAAACCTTCTTACACTCTCCATTCTTCCAGTAGCTATTACATAATCTTCAGGAGTATTTTGTTGCAACATCATCCATTGCATTTCTACATAGTCTCGAGCATGTCCCCAATCTCTTTTTGAGTCAAGATTACCCATGTATAAACATGACTCAAGACCAGCATCAATTCGGGCCAATCCACGAGTGATTTTTCTGGTGACAAATGTTTCTCCCCGTCTGGGACTTTCATGATTAAAAAGTATTCCATTGCAGGTATACATGCCATAAGCTTCTCGATAATTAACTGTTATCCAATAGGCATAGAGTTTTGCTACTCCATAAGGACTCCTTGGGTAAAAAGGAGTTGTTTCTTTTTGAGGTGTTTCTTGAACTAGTCCATATAATTCACTTGTGCTAGCCTGATATATACGAGTTTTACTTGCTAGACCAAGCATTCTGACCGCTTCAAGAATTCGTAAAGTACCTAATGCATCGCTATTTGCTGTATACTCTGGAGTCTCAAAACTAACAGCTACATGACTTTGGGCTCCTAAGTTATAAATCTCATCAGGCTGAACTTGCTGAATAATTCTAATCAAATTAGTACTGTCAGTTAAATCTCCATAATGTAGAACTAATCTGGGGTTATTTTCATGAGGGTCTTGGTATAAGTGATCTATTCTATTAGTATTAAAACTACTTGCTCTACGCTTAATACCATGAACCTCATAGCCTTTTTCTAGAAGAAGTTCTGCTAGATAGCTACCATCTTGACCAGTAATCCCAGTAATAATTGCTTTTTTATTGTTATTAGAATTTTTCACTTTAGTTTTGCTTGTGATTGAAGTCATAGATAATTATTTTTAGAATAGAGTTGCCCGTGTTTGAAATTAAGGGACCTCTTTTTGTGATGGCTAGAAAAAATAAGAATACATAGATTTAATAGTCTTTTAATTTATCAGACGAAATAATGAGTAAACGGTTACTAGACCCGTAAGAGGCTCACTTACAGATTTAATAGCGTCATTTGTCTTAGCATATGCATTGCGTTTAACTCGAATAGTATCTCCATTTTTTAGAGGAGGGTTCTGATCACTTACTTTTTGAGATAAATCTATTTTGTATTGATTAAGTGTTGCACTCCCATTCCTATTGATTCTTACTAGATCTACATTCCCTTGATTCGATCTCCAATTAACTGGACCACCTGCAGCCAATATTGCTTGAGATAGTGGAGTGTTTGCTTTTAGGAGTACTGACCCAGGTCTATTAACTTCTCCAATTATGTTAACCGTAATTGTTTGTGGAGATAAATTGGCAGAGGTAATACTTAGTTCATCTTCTGTAAGTGTTTTTGCCTTGACTAGTTTAATTATGTCTCCATCAAATAGAAAAGGATTTTGGATTTGATCTCCCTCTAGAACAAGTGATAAGAGATCAAGGCGTGTTTTTTTATACTTTGTTTCAGTACCTGGAAGTCTTCTTTGTAGCTCAACACTGCGCAAATTTGCATTTTGTGTAATTCCTCCTGCTGCTTGAATTGCATTTATAACTGTAGGTAAGCCACTCGCAGATCCCGCAGATCCTGGAACTTTTGATGAGTTCGATTCATTTGAGAGTGAATAGAGACCTGGGCGTTGAATTTGTCCAATCACTGAAACTAATATTGCTCTAGGAGTTTCAACTTTTAACTGCAGTTCTGGTCTAAGTAGTTGGGAGCTAAGTTGATTCTGAACAAATATTGTGGCTTGACTTAATGTCATGCCACTAAGAAACTTGCTACCAATTATTGGTAACCCAACTGAACCGTCATTTAAAACTTTAAGCTTTCCAGAAAGAGTTGGTTGATCAAATATCACTAAATCAAGGATATCCCCAGGACCAATTATGTAACTGTCTCGTTGTATTAGGGATGCTTTGTTTGAGAGGGGTTTTTGAGCTGTATCATCTTCCGCTTTTGCGATAGATGAATATGAAATTTGTGGATTTAACGTTAGAAGAGTTATTAGTGAGGCGATAAGAGGCTTTACACCAGTTTTCTTCAGAATAAATCTTTTGTAAGAAATATGATTCATTTTTCCATGTGTCACTCTTTTCTTTAAATTCCTTAGCCTATCAGCTAAGTTACCAATACATTGTTGAAGAGAGCCAATTGTCCGATCGTTTTAACGAATCAAGCTCAAATAAAGGTTTGGCATTTGGAACAACAACTAGACCCTTAGATGAGAAAAAAGCTCAAGTCGACATTGATAGTCAAGAAGGCTTTGATTTAAATGAAATATGGAAAGCTATTAGACGTAGAAAAAAAATTCTATTTGTAACATCATCAATTGTTATTTTATTTACAGGAGTAAAAACTATTCATGAAAAAATTTATAAACCTGTATATAAGGGTGATGTTACATTTTTAATTTCTGACCCTATTTCTGCAGGTACAAAAACCGAAGCAACTGGCTCTGCTGTTAGCTCTGCTTCTTTAGTTTATGAGCAATTAGCTAGAAATAATACAACGGGTGATATACCTACTTTAATTTCATATCTTAAAAGTCCTTTTTTATTGGAACCACTTGCAAAAGAATTCAATACTCCTGCTAAAGCTATAGCTAATCAATTGTCAATAAAATTAGGTGATCCATCAGTTAGAGGAGGGAAAACAGCTAAGGGGATACTTGTAGTTACTCTCTATTCAGAAGACCCATCTAAAGGACAAGTTTTATTAGAAGCGATTACTGATACTTTTTTGCAAGCTACTTTACAAAGAAGATTAACGCGCTTATCAGAAGGTCTTGAGTTTCTTAATCAGCAAGCTCCTGAACTTGAGAGAAAAACCAGTTTATTGCAGTCTAAGCTTGAAGAATTTCGTAGAATAAATAATCTTGTAGAGCCTGAAAGGGAGGCTAATTATTATAGAGGTCGGCAGCAAAAAACACTTGCATTAATGGAGGAGTTGAGACTTGAAAGAAGAAGATTGATAGATGCTAGAAAGGGAATTGAAGAAGGGACTTTAACTGCTAATGGTTTTAAAGAAACTATTGGTCAAGCGGGAGAATCTGCTGTAGGTCTTGTTAGCTCAGAGAATGTAGTTTTTAATCAATTAATTGCACTGGAGGCAGAATTAGCGAAAGCTCGTTTAATATATACTCCAAATTCTAAAGTTGTTAAGGGTATAGAAAGTCGACTTTCTAAATTGAGACCTTTGATAGTCAAGAGTCAATTATCATCAATTGACTTAGCCTTAAAAAATAACAGTAAAAGGATTAATTATATTGAAGATGAGATGAATGGCTTGAATGAAAAGTTCATGCAGCAGCCTGAGCTAATGAAGGAATATGAGAATATGAAATCCGAGCTTTTTATAGCAAATAATAATGTTATTGGCTTGATGAAGGCAAGAGAAAGATTTCAGTTAGAAATGGCTCAAAAGACCACTCCTTGGACTGTGATATCTAAACCTAGTTTTGGCCTTACTCCAGTAGAGCCAAGCTTGAAAAAAGGTTTATCTAATGGCTTGTTTTTAGGTCTTTTTGCTGGTGCAGCTGTGGCTTTACTTAGGGATAGATTTGATCATGTATACCACTCTCCGGCAGAAGTAAAGGAAGAAATAGATCTGCCTTTGCTAGGGCACATACCATTTGTTGATTTTTTTACGGGTGTAAGAGAAGGGAAAAGATTCTTATTGAAGGAGCTTGATGATTCCTCAACTGATGAAGGGTCTGAAGATCAAGTTAAAGAAAAGAGATATCAACGTTTTTTCTATCAAGAGGCTTTTAGAAACGTTTATACATCTATTCGGTTTTTAAATAGCGGCACTCCTTTAAAAACAATTGCTCTTACCAGTTCTTTGCCTGCTGAAGGCAAATCATTAGTAAATGTACTTTTAGCAAAAACTATCTCAGAAATGGGTCTTAGAGTTTTGCAAGTTGATGCAGATATGCGTAAGCCTCAATTACATTATCGTTTAGGGTTGAACAACCTCACGGGATTATCCAATCTTATTACTGATGAGAATTTAAATTGGACCAAAGTATTACAAAATGTCCCTGATTATGATAATTGGAAATTGATTTCAGCAGGAACATTGCCTCCAGACCCTACAAGACTTTTGAGTTCAAAAGAAATGAATAAGCTTGTTAAGAAATTTAGTGAGGAAGGAGAATTTGATATAATTTTAATTGACACACCTCCTATTTTAGGACTTGCTGATTCTTCTTTGGTAGCTAGCCATTGTGATGGTTTATTGTTACTTATAGGCTTAAATAAGGTAGATCGCTCGTTACCTAAAGAGTCCGTTAATCGTGTGCAAGATAATGGTGGTCAGATTATTGGAATAATAACTAATGCACTTAAGAAATCCAATTTTAAAAATAAGAATAGTTATGAAATGGATGATGTCTATATGCATTATGCTGAGGATTCAGAAGTAATAGATAATGCTTCTGAGATAGATAATTATAAAGATGTATCAGATAAGCCTTTCGGATTGATTTTAAGTAAATTAAATAAAATATATATAAAAATAAAAGAGAAGGCTAGTCTATTTTTAGAATGGGTTGATAATTGATGTCTCGTTTTAAATTTGATTGGGTTTTAATTAATGAGCTTGCTGTTGGTTCGGCTCCTTTGACTGAAAGGCATTTAAATCGATTAAAAGATAATGGAATTAGTTCAATTTTGAGCTTGTGCAGTATTAAGGAGGCTGCTCAGCTTGACTCTATGCAAGAAAAGTTTCAATGTGAAAGGATTATTTTGCCTGACCATCGTTCTGGAAGAAAACTAGAAGAAGAAGAGTTCTTGAATGCGGTAGATAAAGTTGCGAAATTACGAGCTCATGGATCGGTTTTTGTGCATTGTTTCGCTGGTGTAGAACGCTCACCAATTGTGTGCATGGGTTGGTTGGTACGACAGCATGGTCTTTCCCCTCAAGGAGCACTTGATTATTTAATGCAAGTTCATCCAGGAACAAATCCACTCCCTTCTCACTTGGATATTCTGAGGAGGACGCAATTCAGTAAAAATAATTAATCCTTTATAACGTAGATTTTAGATATATACTTAATAATGATTATGAACTAATAAAAAATCAATACAGCCATTAGAAAGATAGACTTTATTAATTTATTTTTAAAATATGAAATAGTTATAAATAATTTCTTAGCAATTATAATAACTTCTATACCAAATCACAAAATTTTTAATTCCTATTTCAATTGATGTTTTTGGGGTAATACCTATCCAGTCTTTTAAAGCATTAGTATCTGCAAATGTAGATACAACATCACCTGGTTGCATAGGCAAAAATTCTTTCTTGGCCTTAATTTCTAATTTTTCTTCAAGAGTACTTATCAAAATTGATAGGCGAACTGGATTGGAATTTCCTAGATTAAAAATCCTGTAAGGTGCCCAACTCTTTGATGGATTAGGTAGAGACGTATCAAAATCTGATTCTGCAAATGGTGGTTTATCGATAAGACGAGTTAAGCATTCAATACTGTCATCAATGTAAGTAAAGTCTCTTAGCATTTCCCCGTTATTAAAAACTTTAATTTTCTTGTTTTCAAGTATGGCTTTTGTAAAAAGAAATAAGGCCATGTCGGGTCTACCCCAGGGACCATAAATTGTGAAAAAACGAACTCCAGTAATAGGAAGATTATATAAATGACTGTAACTGTGAGCCATTAATTCATTTGATTTTTTTGTTGCAGCATAAAGGCTTACTGGATGATCAACTCCTTGACTTTCAATAAAGGGAAGATTTGTATTCCCTCCATATACTGAGCTGCTGCTTGCATAAATTAAATGTTCAACTTTTTGCTGACGACATCTTTCAAGAATATTGCCAAACCCGACCAAGTTAGATTGTATATATGATGAAGGATTCTCTATAGAGTATCTAACTCCAGCTTGAGCGGCTAGATGAAAAACTTTGTTTGGTTTATGTTGAATGAAAATCTCTTCTAAAGATTTATTATCTTCAATGTTGGCTTTAATAAAAATAAAAGGTGTTTTGGAAATTTTTGAGATCGCCTCAAGTTGAGCCAGTCTTGATTCCTTTAATTTCGGATCATAATATGAATTTAGATTGTCAACCCCTATAACAGGATAACCTTTTTGCAAAAGTGTTTTGGATAAGTGAAATCCGATAAAACCAGCTGATCCTGTAATAAGAGTATTCATTGAATTCTGATTAAGATAACCGTTTTATTAATTTCACTAAAATGCATTTAGAATAAACCATGCTTAATGTTTTAGAAATCAAAACTTAAGTTTACTCCATAAGACTGATCTTGTGCTTTTAAAAGTTGTCCAACATCCATAAAGCTTAAACTATTTGTAGTGAAAATATCTATATAAGTGTTGCTCATGGGAGCAAGCCTAATTGCAAAAGTCCAATTACTATCTCCTTCTGAAAGAGCAATATTAGTTTCTGGTAATATAGAAATACCAGGAAAGACTTGCCAATTAAGACTAGTCCCAATGCCATATGGATTTCCATTACCACTTAACGCTAATTTAGGGTTTAAATTTATATCTAAATTTTTAGATAACTGATAAGAATTAATCATTTCTCCGAAAATCCAACCCCAACCTCTTGCTCTCCCTGCAGTTAGTCTAAAACCTGATGACAAAGCATCCCCTCTTTCTTGCGAGAAGAAAATAGCTGTTCCACCTCCCCTAATCATAAATTCATTTTTGTTATGATATTTTCCAAAGAGTTTGCTATTAGAGTTTGGATTCTGCATTATTTTCCCGCCAGATAGATCGAAATTGAATAATTCTGAAACTCCCCAATCTTTGCGGAACATCCATGAACCTTTATCATTGTATGAAATTTTCAACCGATGTTTTCCAGTTTTGATTAATTGAGAACTTGCAACTGATAATCCATCTTTACTTCTTATTTCTCTAGTGCTTTTATGAAATTTTGGACTATCAGAATTCGTCGGTTTATAAATTAGCCTGCCTCCATATAATATTTCATTACTACTTGGTAAGGCTAAGATTGATGTTGCTGGAGAGCCTCCAAAAGAGTTTGTTAAATATGCTTCAAATGCAATTTTTGGATCAAGTGAATAATTAATTCCACCAGTTAAGATTGCGACTCTTTTAAAGTCTAAGTTCTCGTCAAAGCTATTATTCCCAGGGCCAAATGGTACAAATGCAGAGCCAAAAGTTTTTAATTTAAATATTGGTTGATAAGAAAATCCAGCACCAATCCCAAAATTATTTCCGTAAAACTTTCCATTCCCTAATCTATTCCCTTGCTCTTCAGGTAGAAAGACAATCTTTGGACCTAGTGTAATTTCAAAATTACTGTATGGCATCCATGTGAGTGGTAAAGAAATAGATCCAACTAAATTGCTATTATTTACTTCTTTAATATTTGAATTGAATATATTGTTTGATTCATTGGTGCAACGAAATCTATTGCAACCACCACTCTTAACTTCCCAATTTTCAATTGATGAATCTATGGCTAAATTGATATTTTTGCCACTGTATGCTTGCCATTTAAAGCCTGCTCCATAGCTAATCCATCTATTTGCAGGTTGTTTGGAAAGTTGATTTATCCTTCGGTGTAATGGATCGTCGCTATGAGTATAGAAGCTTTTGAATGTAAAAGTATCAATTACTCCAAAATCTATTGACCCAGTATAATTTTGATTGCCTGTTCCACCAGCATATCCTTTGTTAATGGGTGATACTTGTTCAAAAGATATTTGCAAATCACCTTGCTTTAAAGTATGAGCTGTGGGCAAGGATTTCCCCAATTCAAATATTGGTGAATTTATTTGCTCTTTATATTCAATATTCTTTAAAACTTCATAACTTTCTTCAAAACTATAAATAGCGAATGGCTTTTTTCTTTTTAATGGTTGTATCTCTTCTTGATTCATGCCCTCCCAGTATATATTTTTATTAGATTTACTTTTTTCATTATTAATAGGTCTCCATATTAAGGGAGGGTTTGCGAATGTATTTTTATCATTAATTAAGTCCCATTTTGTTTCAGAGCTTTTATTTAATTCAACTACCTTAAGAGCATCAATTGTATTTTTTGGATTAGAATTTGACTCGTCTTCTGATACACTTCTTGTTGATCCTGTTTCTGCAATCAAAGGCAATATAGTTAAGAATTGAGAGATAGTAATTAATGTGATTAGTTTCACAAACTTATAATTATTTATATTGCAGTTCATCAAATTCACAATAGAAATGTAAGTTTTAATGATTTAAATTCATCGAGGAATCCCTGAGAATTTTCGATTCTCATTGGATAGCCTGCTGATAATAATGAAATGAAACACAGAATGGTTGCCGAAATATCCAGTTTCTAAAGTGAATTTGCCCTCTTATTAACTATTAATAATGTTTTCAGAGAAATTAATTGAATTCTTTTATATTCATGTAAAAAATCCCTTGATGTATTAGATATGTTTAATTTGAGAAAATATTTGATCCTGTAAAAATAACATCACATACAGCTTCGCTTATCTAATTCCCATTAAGAGTTAAAAATATTGCATCCCATTCGAATTTCTTCTTGGAAGGCTTTCCTGTTGTATTGAGCGTGTCTCAACCTCTGAATTAATTGTTGTGAAGATCCAATCGTCTGAAACGCTCCCTGCAGGATTCGAACCTGCGGCCCACTGCTTAGAAGGCAGTTGCTCTATCCAGCTGAGCTAAGGGAGCAAAATCTTTATTTCATTAATGCCATACAACAGCCTAATGTTGGTTTATGTCAATGGTTTCTAACTGTGGCCAAGAGGCTAAAAGAAAGTCAAAAGCTTGAGATTTTGGAAGGTTACCGATTAGGTAAATCATCCATAGTGTTGGCTTCAGAATATGGGTGTACACCTAATACGGTTGTTAGGACAGTTAAGTCTATGTTGCCGGCTCAAGAATATAAGTCTTTAAAAAAATCAAGGGGTAAAGAGCATGATTTAAAGATAAATGCTTCGGAAAAATCCAAATCAGAAAATTCATCTCCTGAAGAATTCAACCAACCAATACCAATATATGAAGAGGTTAAAGATCAAACAGTTCTAGAAAAATTAGCTTTGGAGGATGCTGGTCATATATCAGATGAAGTTCATGATATGGAGGGCATATCAAAAGAAAATAATCAAAGTTCTATTTTTAAAGAACTTGTTCCATTGGTTTCAGACTTTGGCTTTGAAGAACGTCAGCAGAAAGTCCCTTTAAAAGAATTATCTCCAGGTGTTTTGCCCGAAATTATTTATATGCTAGTGGACAAGAAAGTTGAGCTTGAATCTAAGTCGCTTAATGATTTCCCAGAGTGGAGCTTTTTACCCGAGTCTGAAAAAGATCGTCAAGTAATCTCATTGTTTGCAAATCAACGAGCTGCTAAAAGGAGTTGCTCTAGAGGTCAAAGAGTTATAAAAGTGCCAGATTCTAATGTTTTTATCATCTCAAAGTCTTTTTTACTATCGAAAGGAATTACTCGATTGGTTTTGGATGACTCTTTGATTGCGATTGATTAAATAAGAATTAGGTATATAAAAAATTATTCTTTTGGTTGTTGTGTTTTTATTAATAAAGTTTTTGTGCTGCCTCCACTAATTACTCCTAGAGCAAGAGAGATCCCAATTAAAAATCCTGAAGGTAATGGGGCAGTCTTTGCTAGCCCTAAGTTTACGTTATGTCTAATTTTAAGGTTTTGTGAGCCGAGACAAAGAACTATAATTAGTAATAAGCCGCTTGAAATACTTATTGCTAGTAAACGTAGTTTTAGAAGCATGATCTTAAAAGTTAGATTGGTTATAATGATCTATTGGATTATTTTATGAATAATAATTATTTAATGAAGTAGGGAATAAAGATACCTTTTTGATGTTCCAGTTTTTTGGGCAATTGTTTTTGCAGCCTCATTGTAACTCGCACCATTTGATATAAGTACTTGCATTTCTTTTAATAAATCTAATGATGTATGTTTTTGATTGACTTCTATTGCTCCTCCAAGCACAACTGTGCATTCCCCCTTTGGTTTGTGCTTGAGGAAATGTTGAAGCACGGCCCCAATATTGTGACCTATAGTTTCCTCATGATATTTAGTTAATTCTCTGGCTACTGTCATTGGACGATCTTCCCCGCATATAGAAGCTAGTTCTCTTAGCAATGTTATTAATTTATATGGGGATTCATAAATAACTGTCGTTTTTGTTTCCTTCGCAATTAGTTCTAGTGTTTTTTTACGCTCTTTTGATTTAAATGGGAGAAAACCTTCAAAGCTAAATCTTTTAGTAGGTAGTCCACTACTTATTAGTGCAGTTATTGCTGCGCATGGACCAGGAATGCAAATAACTCCATAGCCCATTTTCTTTGCTTGATTTATTAGTTCTTCTCCTGGATCGCTTATCCCCGGGAGGCCAGCATCACTAACTATGGCAAGGCTTTTACCCTCTCTTAATAGTTCAATGAGTTTAGGAATTCTACTTTTTGTATTGTGTTGATGAAAGCTTAATAGAGTTTGTTGGAGCCCAAGGCTTTTTAGGAACTTTCCAGTCCTGCGAGTATCTTCACAGGCAATAGTAGAGACTTTTGAAAGGACAGATTTTGCTCTAGGTGAAAGATCACCAAGGTTCCCAATGGGTGTGCCAACTACGTAAAGTACTCTTGGAGCAGGTTCTTGGCGCTCATTAGAAAATTTATCTTTTATATCATCCATGAGTGAAATTGAATTTGTTCTTCCTGAAGGTGTTGACTTAGAAAATCTTTTAAAATCACTTCGTCAGCTTAGTTGGGGAGCGGCGGATATTTTGATGGCGTATTCAAGGGGACAGCAACCTCCATATGGATTCTCTAGAGCTCTAAATGTTCAGGATGGAATAGAAGGACCTGTCTCTGCGGCAGATCTTGCTGTTAATGAATGGCTTCTTGATGGTTTGGAGTTGAACTTTTCTTCAGTAGATTGGGAATTGTTAAGCGAGGAATCAGTTAAAGATAATTCCAGTAAAGATTGTTTAATTAATTCTGAATGGTTATGGATTTTAGACCCTTTAGATGGAACAAAAGATTTCTTAAATGGATCTGGTGAATATGCCGTTCATCTTGCTTTAGCTCGAGGCAGTACACCCGTGCTGGGAGTCGTTGTAATCCCTGAAAGAGAAGAACTTTGGTTTGGATTGCTAGGGCAAGGTGCTTGGTGTGAGGATCGTTTTGGTCAAAAAAAATCTGTGACTTTTAGTTGCAGGGGTAACTTTGATGAGATGATTCTTGTTGCTAGTCGAAACCATAGAGATGAGAGACTTGAAAATTTGATTGAGAAATTGAATTTAGGGAAGCAAATAGCAGTAGGAAGTATTGGTTGCAAAATTGCCACTATTTTACGCGGTGAGAGTGATGTCTTTATTTCTTTATCTGGTAATACTTCCCCTAAAGATTGGGACATGGCCGCTCCAGAAGCTTTATTAAGAGCAGCTGGGGGAGAATTTAGTCATGCCAATTTAATAAACCTAAAATATAGAAATACCGACTTTTCTCAACGAGGTTGCATTATTGGTACTAATGGTATAAATCACTCATCTCTTTGTGAAAAGGCATTTGAGGCAATGTCTTTTATAGATCCTGGTTTTTCAGTTTAATTAACTTATCTCTAACGGCGCAACAGGAGTTGGAGTTGGTTCTGAATAATTCATTCCACTATTTTGTGGGACACCTCTCAATGTCAAATTAATTCTACCTCTATTATCTATTTCCCTAACTCTTACAGTTACTTGATCACCAACTTTTA